>Ga0206923_1011_pt1 | contig 58592 bp, 48 predicted proteins | sample Alteio_BWOrgHeat_64_FD_152961 | JGI IMG/M metagenome (GOLD analysis project Ga0206923, IMG submission 152961) | Enriched cells from forest soil in Barre Woods Harvard Forest LTER site, Petersham, Massachusetts, United States -... | ecosystem: Environmental > Terrestrial > Soil > Temperate forest >...
GATGCGGGAGCGCCGATTTGGAGTTTGCGCACCGATTCGGTGGAAGGGATGGCCGGTTTTGCTGTCAACCAATGGCTGCGGCTCGATTGGGAGGCGCCCGATGCGATTGTTCCTATGCCGGATCCTGAGTCTCGATCGCTGGCCAAAGTTTTCGCGGCTTGTCTAGAGCGTCCTTTTATACCGGCATTGCGGGAATCCGGAGAGTGGATGGAGTTGAGAGATGGGAGTTTTGCCGAGGGAATGGTCCTCCTTATGATCGATGCGCAGAATCCGATCCATCGGCTTCAGAAAGCAGCGATGGTTCTTTCTGAGGCTTTCCCAAAAAGGAGCTATCTATTAAGTTTGTTTCAAAGATAGGTATGAATGGTTTATCTCATTCTGAGTTTGATTCTTTCCTTAGGTTTTTTTGTGCGCGGTCTCAAGATCGTTCCGCAGCAGCAAGCTTGGATTGTCCAAAGGCTCGGCAAATTTAAACGTCAATTAGCGCCTGGCCTCAACTGGATCGTCCCTTTCATAGATGTTGTTTCCGATCGCCATTTTTTAAAAGAAGAAGCGATCGAAGTGCATGAACAGACCGCCATCACCCAAGATAACGTAAGCGTCATATTGGATGGCATTGTCTATGTAAAAATCGTCGATCCATTTGCCGCATCGTACGGAGCGAAAAATCCGATCCACGCGTTGACTCAGCTTGTCCAAACGACGATGCGCTCGGAAATTGGAAAAATTCCTCTCGATAAAACATTTGAAGAGAGAGAATCGTTGAATGCCCAGATTGTCGAAGCGATTAATGAGGCTGCGGTTTCCTGGGGCGTCCGGTGCCTTCGCTACGAGATCAAAGACATCAAAATGCCTGAAGACATCCGCAAAGCGATGGAATTGCAAATGACCGCGGAGAGACAAAAGCGGGCCCATATTCTCGAATCAGAAGGTTTGCGCCAAGCTCAAATCAATGAATCCGAAGGACAGCGGCAAGCACAGATCAACAATGCTGAAGGGATGCGGGAAAAAATCGTTCTGGAATCGGAAGCGGCTCGCGTCGATCGGATCAACCGCGCGAAAGGGGAAGCCGAAGCGATCCTTTCTCTTTCCGAGGCGGCAGCCAAAGGGATCGAGCGGATCGCGCTTGCACTGGCCCATACAGGCGGAGAAAAGGCCGCCTCATTGCAAGTAGCTGAAAAATATATTGAAGCATTCCGCCATTTGGCCAAAGAGGGGAACACGATAGTCCTTCCCTCCAATCTGCAGCATCCGGGATCGATGGTGGCCGAAGCCATGGCTATTTATGAGACTCTGAAAAGAAAATCATCTCCAACCTCTCCTTATCATCCTGCTCCAAATCACGAGGTTTCTTCATCGCTTCCGTCATAGCCGCTTAGCGGATAAGATTCTGTGTCAGGAATAGGCGGCAAAGAGCGGGGAAACAAAGATGTGGAATATCTGTCGATTTCGGTTTTTCTATCGCCCAAGTCTTTGAGGGGCGTTCTCTCCGTTTCTTTCGGTAAATAATCTTCCCAAGCTTCTCGGATTGTAGTGACCGCTCTGCGGATTTCAAGCAGTAAATCGTGTTTAAATAACGGGACGATCTCATTTCTTAATTTCTTTATCGCATCCAGTTGAGGTCTCAGGAATTGATAGGCTTTTACTTTAATTAAAAAAACTTTTGCATCAATCACTTCATCACAGAGTTCCCGCCCTGTTTTCTTGTCGCCGCTAGGGTTTGTGAATACTTGATTATTTAATTTTGTTAATTCTAAAACCCTTGGATGGGATGGAGCTCGATCCATTACGTCTTCGCGAGAAAGATGTGTGAAATAGGTCCGCATCATCTCTTTCGCAGAATCGATCAAGGTGTAAAGATTTTTCTCCTTTTCTGTAAGAGGAGAGGAAGTGACGTATGGCATTTCCAGATCGAGTCTGTTTTCCTGCGGTTTGTCAAGACTTTCTGAAACGGACATAAATGCCTTTTTGATGGAATGATTTTAGAACTTTTAAACAAAAAATAACAGGGCGGATTCTCCGCCCTGTAAATAAAAGTGCGGAAAGTCCGCTCCGAATAGGTTATTAGAAGCCTGCGCCGACTGAAAGTTCAGCGAATGGTCCTGGAAAATCGTTCTTTTGCGAGGCTGCGATTGCAGGTTGGCTCACATCGAGTTGTACGAATGTGCGGAAAGCCGCTTTCCGGTTGATTTCATAGCCGATCGCCGCGTTAGGGATCAATCCCATGAATTCCCGGCTGTCTTTTGTTTTCAATCCGCCCCAGGCTAAACCGCCGCCGAGATAGAAGCTGTTGTCTTTTGCAGGGCTTGTATAATAAAGGTAATTGGCTTTAGGCACCGTATAGAAATAGGTGTCTCTTTTTCCTTCATCGGTTCTAGTGAAACGGCGATTATAGCTTGCGGAAATATCGATCGCAGAAGCTCCTGAGGCGAGGCGATAGCCAAGCCCTAAGCCGGGAACGACTTTCACGCTATCAATCGCATCGACGGGCTGAGAATCAGAAACACCCATCTTCAGATAAATGAATGATTGGCCAGGAGATACCTTCTGTTCAATGGGAAAAGAGGGTTTAACTTCTGTGGGAAGCGCGTTTGCGTTGATCGCCGGTTCCTGGATTGCATCTTGCGCGAATCCAAAAACTGTACCAATTGTCAAAATTGCAGTTGTTAAAGTCTTTTTCATAATTACCTCCTTGTGAAAAAGAAAATCGATTATGAAAAGGAGTTCTTAATTTGCGCAACTAAAATAGATTTTTTACGATTCAATATTGCGCCGCACCATTTGCACTTGACGGCGCAATGTTTCATTGATTTGGATTTGATCGGTGATTTTTTTCCATGCGTGAAGCAAAGTGGAATGTGTTTTTCCGCCAAACGAAGCGGCGATTTTCATGAGAGAATCATCGATCATCTCTTTTGCTAGATACATGGCGACTTGCCGTGCGAGCGCGATTTCTTTATGGCGCGATTCGCCTTTCAGTTCTGAAATGCGAACTTCAAAAACGGCGGCGACGCTTTTTAATATCCCTTCGACCGAGATCTTTTTATTGGGAGCGCTGCTTTGGAACATTTCGCTTAAGATTTTTTCGACAATGTCTTCATTGAGAGTGGCCGACATGAGGCGCGAATGGGCGCAAAGCCGGTTGATCGCGCCCTCGATTTGCCGAACGTTATTATAGATATGCTCTGCAATGAAAAAAGCAATCTGGTTGGGGATATCGAGCCCTCGTCTTTCCGATTTATGTTTAATGATGGCAACTCGCGTTTCTAAATCGGGAACGCCCATGTGAGCGACAAGGCCCCATTCCATCCGGGCAATCATTCTTTCGGAGAGTTTTAATTGGGCGGGGGGTTTATCGCTTGTGATCACGATTTGTTTGTTCTGATTGAGAAGGGATTCGAACGTATTACAGAACTCTTCTTCGAAATTAAGGCGGTTTTGGAGGAACTGGATATCGTCCACAAGAAGAATATCGAGGCTTCTGTAAAAGCGCTTCATCTTATCGATCGATTTATTTCTCAAATGATCGACGATATCGTTGATGAAAGCTTCCGTTGTGATCGCTTGTATTTTTAATTTTTTATGATGCTCGCATACATAATGTCCGATGCTGTGGAGCAGATGCGTTTTGCCGAGGCCGACCCCGCCGTGGATGAAAAGCGGATTATACGATTTGCCCGGACGCGAAGCGACGCCAAGCGCGGCCGATTTGACGAATTGATTCGATGGGCCTTCGATGAAATTTTCAAAGATATAAAGATGATTGAGTCTGAGATCGAACGAAGCTGCCTCTTCGACAGGCTCTGGTGAAAGAGCGGCGGCCGCAGGAGTGTTTTTTGCAGCAGCTGCAATATTGAATAGAATAGCGGGCTCTCCCGATGCGCGCAAAGGGAGGAAGTTGCATAGGATCTCTTTAAAATTGTCCAGCAAGTACTCCTGTACGAAAATATTCGGAACTTCGAGCACGACTTCATCGGGACTGGCTTCGATCAATCGGATCGGAGCAATCCAATTTTCAAATTCTGCGGATGTGCAGCGGTTCTCGATGAATTCGAGAAACTGAGTCCAGCTTGTTTTGATATCGCAATCGAGCATGATTTTTTCGGGGGAGTTTTTCAAGAATCTAACAAGTAAACAGGGATGCCTGCAATAAAAATCGCCGCCAAAAAGAAAATCGGGCAGATATCGAAATAGAGTAATGGTAGGGCACTGAACCACAGCGGCACGAAAAATATTTTAACACAGAGCCGCGAAACGCGGTAAAAGAGAGAACACAGAGCGCACAGAGGCGCGAAACGCGCGAAGAAAAAATGACTTTTTCGCTCAAGCGAAAAAGCCATAAGAAAATCGGGCAGATATCGAAATAGAGTAATGGTAGGGCACTGAACCACAGCGGCACGAAAAATATTTTAACACAGAGCCGCGAAACGCGGTAAAAGAGAGACACAGAGGCACAGAGGCGCGAAACGCGAAAATTTAGGACATTTATTATATCTCATGCCTAGGTTACCCCATCGACTCCCTCTCCGCGCATCGCGGCTGTTTTTTTACGCGTTTCGCGGCTCTGTGTTAAAAATTTTTTCGCGGGCTTGTTAGGCAGTACCGATTTCCTACTCCCGCGATTCGCGGCTTCGGAGCGAATCAGTTAACGGTAGGCGAGGATGAGGGCTGAGGCTTGAGAGGCGATCTCTTTATCAGGGCATTTTTCCAATTCCATAGCTTGGACAAGGCCTTGTCTTTTGTAGCCGAGCATAAATAGGGCTTTGGCTCGGTTGAGCTGAGAAGGAAGATGGGTGGGATCCATTTTCAAAGCACGATCTAGATAATCGAGCGATTTCAGTCCATCGCCTACCTGAAGATAGAGCGCTCCAATGGTTTGCATATCGTAAGGAATAGGAGGAGAAAGGACGCTCAATGCATCGAAAAAAATAAGGGCCACATCGTAGATCCCTTGCTTTATATAAGAATAGGCCACCGAGCGCAAATCGGAGATTTCTTCTTTGCCCCAGCCGAGGATTTCCATCCAATTCATTTTGCTCACGATTTATCCCCTCTGATATTGGTTGCGCCTTGAGTTGATCAGAGTGAGGGTTTTGTCCAAGGCTCCGATGCATTTCAGAAGGGCCAGCAAAATCTGCCTTTCCTTTTCTTCTTCTTCCCGTTCTTTTTGCTGATCTCCCTCTTTCGATTGTTTGCGCGCAAAAGGCTTATTTAAAGCATCTTCGAGGCTTTCTAATTTGTCGCTGTCCGCTTCCTGTTTTTCATAACCGCCTAAAGAGGGAATGAGCTGATAGCTGAAGAGAGGTTTTCCATATAAAAAATAGTCGGGGGGAGGGTCGAAAGAAGCCCATAAGATCACTTTGCCGGCAGCGAAATACTGTTCGAGTTCTGCAGGAACATAAGGCTTGAATACAGAAACTTCCGTCTTTTGGGGAATAAAGCGGGAATCCTGGATCAAACGCGTGTCGAGCGCCTCCTGATCTTTCGCATAGCGAATCGAAGATTCAACCCCTAAATTATCAATCGTGCGCGGCTTAACAGTCATATCGCACCTCCATCTCTATACTCAGTCTATCAGCGAGAGCTATTTTGGGAAATGCCAGATGAGGAAGAGATAGGATCAAAGACAAACTGAAGCCCGGAAAAATTTTCCCGCTCAGTATAATTTATCACTCAACGCGTCTTTCAGATATATAGGCTACGAAAGAAACGCAGGAGCTTTGTGAAAGGTAGCCCTTCACAAGAGTTTGAAGGTCTTTTCCAAGAATTTGGATCATTCCTTTACCTTCAATCGGATACAAACAGGCGCCTTTGTTTTCTTGGCCCTCATGAATTCCGAAAACCCTTTCTTCGCCGGCTCTTAAGATTTTAATTATTTTTTGGCCATTCTGCATACTGAGATGGATGGCTGAATCTAATTCTGGAAGCGAAATTGTAATAGAATCATCTTTTTTAAGTTTTTCGAAACTTTTCGCGATCTGGGAAAAATTCGTTTTAATGATTCCAACGTCGATATCCATTGAATCTGTCGAGATTGTTTGCAGCGATTTGTTTTCCCATTTCCCCCTTAAAATTGTAGAGAGAAATCTATCTTTTCTGTTTTCTCTGCAATAAAACGATTCATAATGATGCAGACTGGGTCCAGTCGGAACTGGCACGGATGGGGACGACGTCTTTTTTACATTGATTCGAGTTTCCTTTTTTTCTTCCGGAAACTGCCCCTTATTGTTTTCTCGCAAGGTACTTGTATGAATCGACATTTTTTACCTTGCCCCTCTATTTGGACCTTGAGCCTTGGGACTCCTTGAAGCATAAGAATTACTGGACGCATATCTGGCTTTTTGTCTTTCTTCTCGAACTTGTAAAGAGAATGCGGGCTTTTCTTTAGCTGGAGGAATTTCTTTCTCATTCTGATCGGGAGATTTACTCTCTTTTTTCATTTTTAACGCAAACTGGACAAAAGACGTATGACCCGAGGCTTGGAATTTTTCGACCAAATTTTTTAATTCGCTTCCGCATACTTGGATCATCCCAAAACCCTCAATAGGATAAAAAGCCGGTGGTTTTTTACCATTTGGATCTTCGTGTATGCCGAATTTTCTTTTTCTATTCTCTCTCTCTACAGTAATTGTTTTGTGGGCTTCTTCAATATTGATTTCAATCTTAGCGCCTAAATCTGTTCTCAGAAATTTTGAGGATGGTGAATCCCCCCTTTTTAAAGAGTCGAATTTTTTTGCAATTTCTGGAAAATGATTTTCAATGGTTCGTAGGTCTCTATGAATACTTTTACCGGCAATGGTATGGATTGGTTTAGTTTTGAACTTTCCTTTTTTTATGTCTTTTATAAAACCTCGGACATTCCAATCTGAATTTTTAGGATCAAAAGTAGATTCGTAATGTGTCATGCTCGGATATAAAGGTAAAACTAGCGGTAGATCTGAAACTGCCGTTAAAACTGGAGCCACTGCCGATTCTGTTCTAGAAGCGGTACTCGCCGCTTGCTCGGAAGGAAGGTCTATTTTCTTAGTCACTTTTCTATCAATTGAACCCTTCTCTGTAGAATTAAAGGTTATTTTAAAATCTGTTGTTTGTGTTCGAAGTTCTGCTTTAATTGTCATTTTATTACATAATTTTAAATTTAATATAACTATTATACTAAAAAATTTAGATATAATAAATAATTAATTCAAAATTGGAAAAACTACAAAGCTTTGATTGTTAGGTACTTAAGTTTATTGGGATGAAAAGGAGAGAAATGAGGGTTCAAAAAGGCCTATGTAACAATAAACGAGGACTCTAATCTCGGTGTGTGGGGATATAAGCGAGCTTCCCGTTTTCTTATTTTTCTATCAAACTCTGCGACTGCGGGGTCAGTTCCTTTGAGTACTCGATATTTTTTTAAGGTTCCCTCTCGGCAAAGTTCGAATAGATTTAAACGCATTTCATCATATTTCTTTTTTGTCATGTTGTTTCTTAAAAATGCATTAATGCATTCAAGAGAACAATTTGGACCTTTCTGATCTGATTGCCAAATCGGTTCCTGAGCAGGTATTATAGTCGCTCCAGGAACACTAAATATCGCTCCGTATGCTTGCACTGGCCCTGTTAAATTTCCAAAGCCAAGGAGTTGTGATATTTTTTCAAGGGTTAATTCGTTTTTTGGAACCTGGACTTTCATCTGTGTTTGGTATTTTTCTTTTTCAGGATGTTTTTCATGCATACTTAAGCCGTTGCCGGAATTATAAATTTCCAAGACAATCTGATCAGACGATGGGTCGGGGACAATATTTAACAACATCGAATGTCCCTGATATCCGTATTTTAATAATTGGGATTGGTTGCAATTTAATTTTCTATAAACTTCATGAGCTGCTTCATCTATATTTTCTTTTGATTTATTATAAATTTTGATTGCAGATTCTAATTTTCTCCCAAAATCGCCGTAATTTGTTTTTGTTAAATAATCAGACATAATTTCAAGGCTATAGTTAAAAGTAGATGGCGATTTGTATTCAAATCCCAAAATTAAATTTCTGAATTCAATATCGCTTATGTTAGAAATGTCGTGATTTGTAGTGTTGTTATATATTTTTTTAATTACAAATCCGATATAGTAGAATAGAAAAAATAAAAGAAAACCCATTCCTAGAGCAACAAAGGCAGGGGTTGCGAACAAAAATCCGATCGCGAAGATATATACTATACAAGACAAGGTTAATAGATTCAACAAAAAATGAGCAAACTTTACAACTACTCGGCCTATCAGCGATGGACGGTGTGGACTTTGCGATTGAAATTTGAATCCTTGGTCAATTAATGGTCTAAGAGGTTTATTTCCAATGCAGTCCTCATGCATAAAACAATCGGTTTTTGCAGGAGAAAGCATTTTCACTGTTGCGCCTTTCGTATCGCAAAGAGAGCAAAAAGATGATGACATATATTTTGATCATTTAAAATAAATTAGTTTTCATAATTATATCAAAACGCAGTAATTAATTAAATGTTTTTTTGTTATATAGTAATATCTTAATGCGTTTAATTTTAGGCGTTTGCATTTTTTAAACGAAGTGCGGATGGGCTGAATAGTCCCGTTTCTTCATTAAAGACCTACCCCTTTAGTCAGCTAAGCAGAGACAGTGCGGATATGCCGATCGTCTAAAGTTCATGATTCCTGCGATTGTTATGAACATGGATCCGAAAACGGTGAGTAATAGTTTTAAGTCCTTCAAATTCATAGGCTAATGACTTTGAAAAAGGGTTTTGGAATCTGTTGAATCAGGTGGTTTTGAACAGGTTTCCCACAATTTCCCACAAAGGTTCCTAATTCTTTTTTTTCAGTTCCTAATCCTCTAAGCCAAAAATGGTTTGGGCGTTAAAAACGGGCTCTGAAAAAACCGATTTTTCGAAAATGGATTGCGCGATTTTCGATTTCGTGGCTAAGATGTGGGAGAACGTGGGAATGTTCATGAGTGGGTTCTTCTTCAGCGGATCTTCGGTGGCAAAATTGGATGACAAAGGGCGTTTCGTCCTGCCTCAGACAATGCGCTACGGTCTTGTGGAAGAAGGGAAATGCGAATTCGTCATCGGACTTGGGTTGGGCGGCTGTCTTGCCATCTATCGCAAAAGTGTCATCGATCAAATCGTCGAAAAATTTAAACAGAATCAGCATGTCGCAAAATTTCAGAAGTTTTTCACCCTTTTCTTTTCGACTCTTCATCAGACTGAATGCGATAAAATCGGCAGAGTGGCGATTCCGGCCTCTTTAAAAAGCGCCATTGGGATCAATAAAGAGATCGTCGTTGCGGGAGTCATGGACAAAATCGAGCTTTGGCCGAAAGAAGTTTACGACAAGAATCTCCGCAATCTTTTAGATGGCCATTCTCCTGAAATGAGTCTCGCAAAAATGACCGAAGAAGCTTTTGCCCTTCTCCATCATGAGGCCGGTAATACTTCTGCAGCCTCCGAAAAAGATGCGTCTGCCTCTGCTGCAATGAATCCCCTTTATTTTGAATCAACTCCCGCAAAAGCGTGAGACCCGCTCCGCATAAGTCCGTGTTGATGCGGGAAGTCCTCAATGTCTTCGAGGAAAAAACAATCCGATTTTTCTTCGATGGGACATTAGGAGCTGGAGGCCATGCGCGCGAGATCCTGGAGGCCCATCCAGAAATCGAACGTTATTATGGATGCGACCGGGATCCGAACGCTCTGGCGATTGCCGAGAAGACTTTAGAGGCATGGGGGAAAAAAGTGGAATTCATCCGCGGTCCCTATGCGGATGCGGCTGAATACCTTGAAGAAAGGGGAGTTGGATGCATCGATGGGTTCCTGATCGATATCGGGGTCTCATCCATGCAGCTTGACGAGAGGGAAAGAGGGTTTAGCTTTATGGGAGACGCTCCGCTGGATATGCGGATGGACCCAGAAGCTCAATTGACAGCTGAGATCATCGTCAATCGATATGGAGAAACTGAACTGGCCCGCATCTTCCATGAATATGGAGAGGAGCGGCGCTCGCGCCAAGTTGCGAAAGCGATTGTGGAGGCGAGAAGAAAACGGAGGATCAGGACGACTGCCGAATTGGTAGACGTAGTCAAACCTGTTGCCACAAAGGGCCGGCTTCATCCGGCGACCCTGGTTTTTCAGGCGCTCCGCATCGTTGTCAACGACGAGCTAGGGCAGTTGGAGAGGGGTTTAAAGGCTGGGATAGACTGCCTCTGCGCAGGCGGCCGGATCGCTGCGATATCGTTTCATAGTCTGGAGGACCGGATTGTGAAAAACCGTTTTCGCGACGAGAAAGATAGGTTGAAGATTTTGACGAAAAAGCCGATCGGTCCGACGGCTGAAGAGATGCGGGGAAATCCGAGGTCGCGCAGCGCGAAACTGCGGGCGGCGGAGAAGGTAGAAGAAGAGTTATGAGAGGATTATTGCTAAGATTGGGCATTTGTCTGAGCGTATTCGGACTTTGCCTATATTCTTATCTCGATACGCAAAACGAACTCACGCAATTGAAGATCCGGCTTCCCGAAGTGGAAAAGGAAATCAAGATCATCCGTGAAGAAAATCGGCGGTTGGCCTATGAGATCGACCTATTTGAAAATCCGGCTCACTTGATCGAACTGGCCCATCATCCCGAATTCAGCCATTTGAAGCATCCTTTGCTCCGAGAAATTTTAACCGTCCCCGAAGCGTTCGCCATCAACGAAGTGCAATGAATTCCAGCGATCCTCAAAAAAATATCGGGTCTCCCGATCGGAAAAGACTCGTCTGCCTGGCTGTTTTTCTATCTATTCTTTTCTGTCTGTTGATTATCCGATTCTATCAAATCCAGATCGTCGAAGGAGAAAAATGGACGCGGGTGGCGCTCTCGCAGCATCAGTATATAGCCACAGAACCATTCATGCGGGGTTCATTCTATTCCAATACGGCGATCAAGGAAGGGCATCCTGGCGGCGAGCAGCCGTTTGTCATAGATGTGCCCAAGTTCCATCTTTATATCGATCCCGATTCCATCCCCGAATCGGCAAAAGGGAAGATGGCGGGGGCTCTTTTTCCCCTGATCGGCGTCTTTTCTGAAACCCAAGAAAAAAAACTGAGGGAAGAATTTTATCGGAAGAGCCGAAGCCGTAAATTGGCGGCTTGGCTGGATCGGGAAGCCAGGGTGAAAATTGAAAACTGGTGGAATGATTTCGCAAAAAAAGAAAAAATCGTCCGAAACGCCCTTTATTTCGTTTCCGATTATAAACGGTCGTACCCCTTCGGAACGCTTCTCGGATCGGTCCTCCATACGGTCCAAGAAGAAAAAGATCCGCAAACGCATCAATGCCTTCCTACAGGCGGCCTCGAGATGCTATTCAACTCTTATCTCAAAGGAAAAGAGGGGAAAAGATTGATCGTCCGCTCTCCCAGCCATCCTCTCGATACGGGAAAAATTTTAGAAGATCCCGAGAACGGGGCCGATATTTATTTGACCATCAATCATTATCTGCAAGCGATCGCCGAAAGCGAACTGGACAAAGGAGTCCAGGCGGCGGGCGCGCTCGGAGGATGGGCCATTATGATGGATCCATATACAGGTGAAATTTTAGCTTTGGCGCAAGTTCCTTCTTTCAACCCGGCCCGGTATGCCGATTATTTCAATGACCCCAGTTTACAAGAGCACACTCGGGTCAAAGCCGTATCCGATTGCTTCGAACCCGGTTCGATTTTCAAAGCCATTACGATTGCGATTTGCTTGAAGGCCAATGAAGAACTGGCCCTGAAAGGGAAACCTCCGATTTTTACTCGGGATGAAAAAATCGCCACTTCAAACGGGTGGTTTCCCGGGAGATGCACTCCGCTCAAAGATGGCCGAACCCATAACTTTTTGAACCTCGAAATGGCCATTCAAAAATCATCCAATATTTATATGGCCCGGTTGATCCAGCGGCTGATTGAAGCGATGGGCGATGAATGGTATCAAAAAGCGATCATCGATATTTTTGGATTTGGAAAAAAAACCGGAATCGAATTGCCGGCTGAGAATATGGGGCTAGTCCCGACGCCAGGCAGATTGCATCCGAACGGAAAATTGGAATGGTCCCTTCCTACTCCTTATTCTTTAGCCATCGGCCATAATATATTGGTCAATTCGATCCAAATGGTCAGAGCTTACGCAATCTTCGCGAATGGAGGTTTTGATGTTCAGCCTCATTTAGTGCGGAAGATCGTCAAAACAAGACCCGATGGCACCCAGCAAATTATAGCCGACAATACAAATTACCGAGCCGCCAAACAAGTATTGAACCCTTCGATTGTGAAGCAGATCATCCGAGGGATGAAATATGTGACAAAGGAAGGGGGAACCTCCAAAAGGGCCGATATCATGGGCTATACCGAAGTCGGCAAATCGGGCACTGCGGAAAAAATCATCGACGGGAAGTATTCCAAAGACCATAACATTTCATCGTTCCTCGGATTCGCTCCCGCTAAAAATCCCCGCTTTGTTTTGATGGTTTCGCTCGACGATCCAGAGAAAAAGTTCATCCCCGGAGTGGGCAAACATCAAATGGGGGGAGTCTGCGCAAGTCCTGTATTTCGGGAAATCGCCGCTCTTTCTCTCCAATATCTGGGCGTCTCTCCCGACGACCCATATGGCTATCCGCCTGGCGATCCGCGCCGCGATCCGAAAAGAGCCGACTGGATGAATGAAGTCCAGCAATTAAAAGAGCTCTATGAGAAATGGAACGCCAGATGACTGCGTCTCTAGAATTATAAACAGGATGCGTAGGATCGCAAGCGGCATGATAAGAAGGATGATAGACAACAGTCGAAACTTCACATTCTGAGTGAATATTCTACATTTGAATTTTCTTTAATAGACAAAAAAACTGAAGAGTTGGCCGAATTTGCTTCGATGGAAATTTATTCAGATCATTTCTTCATTCACGATTGGTGTATCTAATCAGATTGAAATAAAGTGAGTTGATCGATATTCTTTACTTTATATTGTTGTGAGTAGAGTTTGAATTATGAGAAATTTCTTCCGATTCTTGTCGATCTTTGCGGGTTTATGGCCAGCAACAAATTTTTTGGGACAAGCGACTGATGCGACATGGGTCGGCCCAACGACGTGGCAAGACGACACCCACTGGACTTATAATGCCGGTCCTCATCATTATCCTAACGCCGCTGATGCAATCGCAAGGTTGACTGGCCAAAGTCCTGGAACAATCACTATAGGAACGCTCGTTAATCTTGGCGCTCTTTTCGTCACAAATGGAAATTACGTGATTCCAATTGGAAGCGATATCGTATTTACAGTCACTTCTGGAAATGCATCGGTCAACTTGACGGGCGGTTCTTTGGAAATATCTGAATTGGATTCGTTAAGCCCTTTAGTGATCAATAATACTTCAGCAAACCCATTCACTGTCCATGCGATGGCTTTGAGTGTTCCTTTCGCGATCAATAGCGGCGAAATATTATTCACTAATAATGTGAGCGCTAACGACACGGTTTTTTTAGGGAAAACGGCAACGATTAGTGCACCGAATCCCGGTACAATAGTGACGTTAGCGGATTTAAGCGGGTCGGGGACTATTTTTCTTTCTCCCGGTGGGGAGTTATCTTTAAATAATCCCGATTCTACGACTTATTCTGGTTCCCTCATACAAACTGATCCGATGAATGGAGGAACACTCATCAAATTAGGTGCCGAGACTTTGACTTTATTGGGAACGAATTCTTTAGCTTCAAACGGGACTTCATCCTTGGTTCTGGCTCAAGGCACCCTTGCAGTTACTTCGGAGGCAAGCTTTGGAAATCCGGATGAACTGGTAATGTTTGGAGACACCCAGTTCAAGGTGATGAATGGATCGATTTCTTACTCGAATTTCGTCCTATTTCTAGGCCCACCCGACCCTATTCTGAATGTTGCAACGGGCAGCATGCTGAATCTAGGTTTATTGTCAGGATCGGGCTTTTTAAAAGATGGGGGCGGTACGCTAATCGTGTCTGGGAATTCTAATGTCAATACAGGATTGACCACCGTGAATGCCGGACAGCTCATCGTCACAGGCACGCTTCCAAACGATGCCCTCATCAACAGCGGGGCCTTTTTAGGCGGAACTGGGTCAATTGGGGGCAATACAGAAGTGGCGGGCACGATTATCCCAGGAATCATCGGCGCAGCTAATAATATCGGCACTCTTTCTTTGACATCCTTGGTATTAGATGCAGGTTCAGTCACTTCGATCGCATTCACCCCAACTGCTTTTTCGTCTCTTGCAGTTTCAGGATCGGCGATGCTCGCCGGTTCAGTTTCTCCCAATCCCAGTTTTGGGAGGAAATATACTTCGGGAAGCTTTCCATTTTTGACTGCCGGTTCGATTTCACAAGCTTATGACAATCTGGTACCTGTACCTGGTTTTGTCTTCAGTTTAACGCAAAATGCCAACTCGGTCGTCCTTTCCTACAATTTTACGGGGATCCCAACAAATGGATTGAAAGGCAATACCGCTTCTTTTGCCAGCTACTTGAATCAAAACGCTCCTTATTCACGTCCATTAAAAGCACTTTTGAATCTCTCTGGAAATGAATTGATCGATGCTTTGAACCGCTCATCCCCCGCAAGAAATGCTTTTGTTCCTTTCACAACGCAGAATACGATGTTCGGATTAGGAGAAATCCTCAGTGAGCATTTAGCCTTTCAGCGCTTTACATTGATCCAGCGCCACCACACATCCTCTTCAATTGCGGCATTTTCTCCAAAGAATCCTGAAAACCAAACGGCGTCGACTGGATTTCACGCCCGAAACGATACCGATTGCAATCAAAATTGCCCTGTTGTAACACCTCTCTGCGAACAACATACTTTTTGGATGGGAGGCATGGGAGAATACGGGCGTCAAAAAAAGAATGAGCAAAATCCTTCATTCCAATTTTTTTCTGGGGCTGCAATGCTAGCGTGCGATTTTTATCGAACGGAGCACAATTTATTCGGTTTTGGAGCCGGGTCAGCTTATACGCATCTCGTGGAAGATAAGAACTTCGGCAATTCGAAGATCAATATCTATTTTGCAAATATCTATGATATGCTCTACGGCTTTTGCGATTTCCCGCTCTATTTAGAACTGGCTGCTTGGGCTGCTTACGATGTCATCCACCATCATCGGCTTATTTCCTTTCCTGGATTTGATGCCGACGCCAGCGCTACCATCCATAGCTGGCAAGCAGTGCCTCATGTCGGTTTTGGGTATCAGGCACAATTTGATTTTGGAGCCATCGAGCCCTTTGCCCAATTCGACTTGGCCGTCAATTGGCAGAGCTCTTTTCAAGAACGGGGAGCAGGTCCGTTCGATTTCAAACAAGATTCCCAAACAGCGGAATTTTTGCGCAGCGAAGCGGGATTCCGCGCGTATCAATCCAATTGCACGAATTGGGGAGAATGGACCATTTTGGAAAAATTGAGCTATGTGAATAAAAAAACGTTTCATACTGGCACCGTTTTTTCCGCCATTTCCGGCACCTCCACCTTTTTCACCCTAGATTCCTTTCGAGGCACTCAAAACCTCGCTTCCGGCGGTTTGGAAATCCTGTTTCGTTTCGGTCAATCAAAACCGGTCTCTTTCACTCTCTCCTATAATGCTGAGGTGGGTTCAAAATATATGTCCCAAGAAGCTCTTTTCCAGATCTGGAAAGATTTTTAAACCCCCTCTAAATTGAATTTTCTTTATTTTCTATTTTCTTTCTCGGAAAGATGTTGTTATGATCGGCCAAAAATTACGGAGCGGATCCTTTGAAATTGAAACAATTGATTAAAGGATTAGAGTTCGGAGAAATAAAAGGGAGCAAAGAGGTCGAAATCACGGGAATTTCGGCTGATTCGAGAACTGTCGCCCCGGGCAATCTGTTTCTAGCTAAAAAAGGGGGCACTTATGACGGCTCTCAATTCATTCATCAGGCGGTGGGCGCCGGAGCGAGCGCGATCGCCACTGATATTTATGATCCCTTTTTGAAACAGACGCAGTGGATCTATCCGAGAATCGGCGAGATCGAAGCGAAGATCGCAGCCCGTTATTATGGAGATCCCTCTAAAGAACTGTTTTTAGTCGGAGTGACCGGAACGAAGGGGAAGACGACGACGAGCTATTTAGTGAAGCATTTGCTGGATGGTCTTGGAAAATCGTGCGGACTCATCGGAACCGTTGAAACGGTCATTGGCGCAAATCGATTTTACTCTACCTTGACGACTCACGACGCGATCGCGAATCAGAAAATGCTTAGGGAAATGGTTTTGAAAGGGTGTAAAGCCGCTTCGATGGAAATTTCATCGCACGGATTGGCTCAGGGAAGAGTGGACGAGATCGAATTCGATGTGGCGATTTTCACGAATTTATATCCTGACCACTTGGACTATCACAAAGATATGGACGATTACGCTTCGGCAAAGAGAAAGTTATTCGCAAAGGCGGGCGAACGGGCGATTTTAAATGCCGACAGCGATTTTTTCGCGTACATGTCAAAGGGATGCAAAGCGCCAGTTTTGACTTTTGGGGTGGAGAAAGAAGCCGATATACAAGCAAGCGGCATCGTTTTTACTGCGGCCCGCACCGATTTTGAAGTGAGCTATCGCGGCAAAAGATGTTCTTTTACGACGGGACTCATCGGCCGCTACAATGTGTATAATTTGCTTGGCGCTATTGGTGTTGGGATCCATTTAGGCGCAGAACTGGAACAAATCAGCTCGATATTATCCCATTTCCGGACCGTTCCGGGGCGGCTGGAAGCTGTGCCTAACGAACGGGGAATCCAAGTTTTCGTAGATTACGCGCATAATGGCGAGGCTCTTGAAAATGTCTTGAAGGCTTTGAAAGAGATCGCTCCGAAGAGAGTGATCGTCGTTTTTGGATGCGGAGGAAATCGGGATCCCGCCAGACGGACAAACATGGCGAAAATGGCAGAGAAATGGTCCGATTTAGCGATTGTGACTTCAGATAATCCGAGGCAGGAGGATCCGAACGAAATATGCCGTCAAATCCTCTCTGGATTTAAAGATCTCAAAAAAACTCTCCTTGAACCCGACCGGAAGAAAGCGATCCACTTAGCCGTCTCTATCGCAAACAAAGACGACATCGTCATCATTGCGGGAAAAGGACACGAAAAAATCCAGATCTTCGCGCATCAAACAATCCCCTTCGACGATGTAGAAATTTCTAAACAAGCATTGCAAATTCCTTCAAGTTCTGACATTCTGGCCCCTTCATGAGGTGAACGATGCGTGTTGTGTGTCTTCTCTTTTTAGCTTTTTTTGCATCCTTTGGGCTCGCTTATGCGGCGGATCCGTCAGCGCCGACGATCGTAATCGATCCCGGGCACGGTGGAACGGATCGGGGCGCCAAAGCTAAGCCGCCCTATTGCGAAGAAAAGAAAATTTCCTTGCTGACAGCCCGGCTCTTGAAAAAATATCTCGATCAGTTGGGATACCGCGTCGTCATGACGCGCAATACGGATGCTTTCGTTTCTCTGCCTGAGCGCGTAGAAATCGCCAATCAGGCGGGCTGCAATATTTTTGTCAGCGTCCATTTCAATTCATCGAGACACACCTCTGCTCAAGGAATCGAAGTCTTTTTCAGCGAATCGGGCGAACAGAGCCGCAGCTCTTCTTCAAAAAAACTCGCCGATTCGATCCTCAACCGGGTGATCCGCCATACTTCGGCCCATTCCAGAGGCGTGAAAAGGGGGAATTTCTACGTGATCCGGGAAACTAGCATGCCCTCGGTTTTGGTCGAAGGAGGCTTCATTTCAAATGATGAGGAGCGGGCCAATTTAAAATCTCGGGACTATCAGGAAAAGATCGCTCAGGGAATCGCAGACGGGATCGATCAATATTTCAAACAGCGCTGGCAAAAAGCCGCAAGCCTGCCCCTTGCTACTGGAGGCTAGCGGCAAGGCTACTGGGGGCTAGCGGCAAGAGACTCAATAAGAGGGCCTGCAAGAGAATGCGTCCTCGGCGGGAATCGAACCCTCGACCTGTCGCTTAGGAGGCGACCGCTCTATCCACTGAGCTACGAGGACAAAAAGGCCTTCCTTTATAGAATATTCAACCCTTGTCCTCAAGCATAAACCTCTTGCATTTCGACCTCGCGGAAGATAAGCTTTCATTTTTTGAGGTATGGAATGCAGGCGGATATTGGATTGATCGGACTGGCTGTAATGGGCCAAAATCTTGTTTTGAATATGGCCGATCATGGCTATACAGTAGCGGTCTTTAATCGAACGGTCTCTAAAGTCGACGAATTTCTGGCAGGGCCCGCTAAAGGGAAAAAAATCGTCGGCGCCCATGATCTCAAAGGATTTATTTCATCTCTTAAACGCCCTCGCCGAGTCATGTTGATGGTCAAGGCGGGCGATCCTGTCGATGAATTCATCGACCATCTGCTGCCGCTGCTTGAGGCCGGAGACATTATCATCGACGGCGGCAACAGCCATTTTCCCGATAGCCAAAGGCGCTACGAATCGTTGAAGGCAAAGGGGATCCTGTTTATCGGCACTGGCATCTCTGGAGGCGAAGAAGGGGCGCGCAATGGTCCTTCGATCATGCCGGGAGGAAATCCCGAAGCATGGCCTCATGTGAAAGGAATTTTTCAGGCCATCGCCGCGAAGTCGGATGACGGATCTCCTTGCTGCGAATGGGTTGGCGAAGGGGGCGCAGGCCACTATGTAAAAATGGTCCATAACGGGATCGAATACGGCGATATGCAGCTCATCTGCGAAGCGTTCGATCTTTTAAGAAAGGGCGTCCATTTGACCTATGCAGAATTGGCGAAAACTTTCGAGACATGGAATAAAGGATTTCTAGATAGTTATTTGATTGAGATCACCGCCCAGATCTTTACGAAAATGGATACCGACGGCAAGCCTCTTTTGGAAAAAATTCTCGATGTGGCAGGCCAAAAAGGGACGGGAAAATGGACCGGCATAGATGCCCTGGACCGCGGGATGCCTCTCACTTTAATTGGGGAAGCGGTCTTTGCGAGATGCCTTTCTTCCCTTAAAGACGAGCGGGTCAAAGCGAGCCAATTCTATAAAACCCCCTCTTATGTTTTTCACGGAACGAAATCTGAATTGATCGAACAGATTTCCCATGCTCTTTATGCATCCAAGATCATCAGTTATGCGCAAGGCTTCATGCTGATGCGAAGCGCTTCGGCCGAATACAAATGGAATCTTAATTTCGGATCGATCGCTCTCATGTGGCGCGGCGGCTGCATCATCCGAAGCAAATTCCTGGGTAAAATCAAATTGGCTTATGATAAAAATCCGAATTTGGCCAGTTTGCTGATGGATCATTTCTTCGTAGAAGAAATCAACCGCTGCTTGACTTCATGGCGTAAGGTCGTATCCGAAGGGGCCCTGATGGGCGTGCCTCTTCCCTGCTTTGGCACGGCCCTTTCTTTCTTTGACGGGTATCGCAGCCCAACCCTCCCTGCAAATCTTTTGCAAGCGCAAAGAGACTTTTTCGGAGCTCATACCTATGAGCGGGTCGACAAACCCCGCGGCCAATTCTTCCACACAAATTGGACCGGCAAAGGGGGAGATGTCAGTTCCGGTTCTTATAATGTTTAGCGGATAAAGAATCGCTATTCCGCTTTAAGGACGTCCATAAAGGCGCTTTGAGGGATGTTGACCTTACCGATCTCTTTCATCCGCTTTTTGCCCTCTTTCTGTTTTTCCCAGAGTTTGCGTTTGCGTGTGATGTCGCCGCCATAGCATTTTGCGGTAACGTTTTTCGTGATCGCGCTGATCGTCTCGCGCGCGATGATCTTGCCGCCAATCGCTGCTTGGATAGGAACTTTGAAAAGCTGCTGAGGAATCACTTCTTTCAGTTTCGAGCAGATGGCTCTTCCTTTGTGTTCCGCTTTAGAGCGGTGGACGAGGCAGGAAAATGCGTCGACCGGTTCTTCATTGACGCGGATTTCCAGTTTCACGATATCGCTCTTCGCATAGCCGTCCCCTTCGTAATCGAAGGAGCCATAGCCGCGGGTGACCGATTTCAACTTGTCATTGAAATCGGTAATGATCTCATTCATGGGGAGGCGATAGGTGAGAAGGAGGCGGGTCGCGCTCATCGTCTCCGTCTTCAAGAGCTCTCCCCGTTTATCCATGCAAAGGCTCATAATGCCTCCTAAATATTCAGAAGGAGTCATGATATGGACTTTGACCCAGGGCTCTTCCACCAATTCGATATGGGCAGGATCGGGAGAGCGGGCCGGATTATCGACTTCGATCATTTCCCCGTTAGTCAAAGTAAAACGGTAAATGACGCTTGGAGCAGTTGTGATGATATCTAGATTGAATTCGCGCGTCAGCCTTTCAAAAACGATCTCCAGGTGCAGCAAACCTAAAAATCCGCAGCGGAATCCGAACCCTAGCGCCAAGCTGCTTTCCTGCTCTACATGAAGCGCAGAGTCATTGAGCTGGAGTTTGAGCAAGCAATCGCGCACCTGTTCGAAATCCGAAGAATCGACAGGATAGATTCCTGCGAAAACGACGGGGGCAATCACTTTGAATCCGGGAAGGGCATTGGGAGCTGGGTTTTTGTGGAGAGTGACTGTATCTCCGATTTTCACATCGGCCGTGTTTTTTATGTTTGCGACAAAAAATCCCACTTCCCCAGGACGGAGGATATCGGTGGTTTTTTCATTCGGTGTAAAAATGCCGACATCATTGATCTCGAAGGTCTTTTGGTTGGACATAAAGCGGATCAGCGATTTTTTTGTCATTTCTCCGCTCATCACGCGTACATACACCATCACGCCGCGATAGGGATCGTAATGGGAATCGAAGACGAGGGCGCGCAGGCAATTGTCTTGGGGCTCTTTGGGACAGGGCACGACAGTTAAAATTCCCTCAAGGACATGTTCTACTCCCACGCCGGTTTTAGCTGAAATCAGAATAGCGTGGGAGGCATCGATTCCGATCACATCTTCGATTTGCCGCTTGACTCCCTCCGGATCGGCTGCCGGCAGATCGATCTTATTGATCACAGGGAGGATTTCTAAATTGCGGTCGATAGCGAGATGGACATTGGCCAGAGTTTGGGCTTGGACTCCTTGGACAGCGTCTACGACGAGAAGGGCGCCCTCGCAGGCAGAGAGAGAGCGGGACACTTCGTAGGCGAAATCGACATGGCCGGGAGTGTCTATCAAATTGATTTGATAGATGTGGCCGTCTTTAGCCTCGTAATACATCGTCACGGGCCGCGCTTTGATCGTGATGCCCCTTTCCCGCTCGAGTTCCATATTATCGAGAAATTGAGCCTGCATTTCGCGGGCCTCTACTGTATGGGTCAATTCCAATAGGCGGTCGGCTAATGTGGATTTCCCATGATCGATATGAGCGATGATTGAGAAATTGCGGATATATTTACGGTTATACTGAAACATCCAAACGAATTTAATGGAATGCCCAGATCTTTGCAAGCCGGGGCCATACCTGAAAAAACGGTAGGTATAAAGGAAATATTGTAATAAATCAGTCAGTTTTTTAAGATTCCTTAACTCGGTATTTTTCAAATCTTTTTTATGAAATCTTCTCCAATTCCGCCTGCGCAACCTCTCAGCGATCGATTTCGCGATGAAGTTCCGCCTCATTTGGGAAAAAAAAGAAGTTCTTCATCCATTTCGAAAGTAAGAGGGCTGGTTCAGGAGCGGATTGGTCTTTCTGCGAGCCGGAGCGCACTGCTTCCTTCAGCAACAGCCCCCCGCGTCCTCGTCGACTTGCTGAGCGCGCTTTCCGTCTCTGCCTTGCAGCAGGAGGGGAGTCCGCAGGGTAATGAATTTATGCAATTGCCGCGAAAATCAAAACGGGCTAAGGCCCGAAAGACATCTTGGGGAAAGGAAGTGCCTATCGGTTTGAAACGGAGAGGCAGTTATCCGTTTTTTGAAGAGGGTTCATGGATCAATCCATTTAACGCTTTGATGCAGTTTATGCTTTTTCTGCCCGGATTCGCAGATCTTTTCTTTTTTGCCCCGCGTAGTTTTCACCCTTTTCAGGATTTTATCGACCACTACAGAGCAGAGCAGCATGAAATCAAAAATGAGGCTATCACTATTTCATCAGCCAATACGCCTTCTTTGATACGTTGCGCAATGAGAAATCTTCCTTCTCATCTCTTTAAGAATGGAATCGATCTTTATGAGATTTTGCAAAATCTAATCAAAAATCTGTTTCCTAAATTGCCTGAGATATTGGCCTCCACTGCCAAATCCTATTTTCCCGATTCGATTGCTTTCCATCCCGAATGGCATCTGATTTGGCCTATTAAAGAGGGAAAGACATTGGATGAAATGGTGCAGCAAAAATCGTCCGAGAAGCCTCCTGAACTATTAATATCGATCAAAGGAGTCGAAGAATCTTCCTGCAATTTGATAAAAAAACAATTTTTTACGCCATCTGATTGGTTTTGCTACGATCTAGATGCCTTTATCGAATTGCGTCCAGACGGGGGGACTGCGAGTTTTATCACCTATTTGAAAATCGATGGGGGGTGGTATCAATGCGACGATGATCGAATTTCCCACCTGCGTTCGAATTCTCTCAATGTACCTCTTTGCCGAAGCATACTTCTCCATTATAAACGGATCGAGTTCGGCCGTCCTGGATGGCATTAATTCTTATACGAAATAGACATACTCGATATTTTGCGCTGAATGCGCATTAGATTGAGTTTCTACAGATGAAAGCGTAGGTGATAATGCTTTGGGGAGATCGATCGCGTTATTAGGCATTGAACTATAATCTGCAGCCGTTGCGCGGATTAAAGGAAGCTGAGGGATCTCTTCATCTTCAGATGGGGAGAAGGGGTTTCTCTCACAGAAGCTGGACTTGAAGAGGATGAAACTGATGGGGAAGAAGACACTTTTGGAGGGTCGATTTCGGCTTTAGTGATTGCCATATAACCGGCAGCTTTTGAGCGTATTAAAGGAGGCTGAGGGATCTCTTCTTCAGATGAGGGAGAAGGGGTTTCTCTCACAGAAGCGGGACTTGAAGAGGATGAAACTGATGGGGAAGAAGACACTTTTGGAGGATCGATTTCGGCTCTAGGGATCGCCATATAATCGACAGCTGTTGCGCGTATTAAAGGAGGCATCGCTAATTTGTATTTTTTGGGAAGAGTATCGTCGAAATCCTTTAGGGAGAGATAGTGATCGATTTCAGATTTTGGAGAAGGAGAAGCTTTCTTAGCTGCTAATTTGTATTTTTTTGGAAGAGTATCGTCGAAATCTTTTTTGGAAAGTGTACACATCGATTCGCTTGCAGCTCTTAATGGAGGCTGCGCTAATTCTACTTTAGGATGTAAAAAAGAAAAATCATCATTGGATGTTGATTTTTGAGAAAGCTGAGTCATTTTTTTTATCAATTCGCTTCTATTTTCAGGTAATAAATAACAAAATCGATGGTCTTCAGGTGAGGGCTTTGTAAGAAGCTGATTCTCTTTTTCTTTAAGATCTCGTCTGTTTTGTAAAAAAAGGCGAAACTCTTCGTCTGACATTGGCTTGCCATCCGAATGATCTTTACCAGAGGAAAAATGTGTTTTTGGATCTTTTGATGGCTCTTGTACTGGACAATCGGTAAGAGGTTGTAAATAGCCTTCTACGCCCAATCGCTTTAGTTTAGGCGGGGAAAGAGCCTGGCTTTGTGAAAGGTTTGTATCAGAATTTTTCGGTGACATGAATCCCGGCTCTGGAGAGTTTGACATATCCATAAATGAGGGACTTAAAACAGCTGAAGGCGACATTAACGAATCTGGCGACATAGGGCTAAATATAGGCGGAGAAAGTAAAGGTTCAGACAGGGAAGATGGGCTTACGACAATCGAAATCGGTTTAAATTTGTCAAATAGGGGGATTTTTATGGTTACTTCGCTGGGTTGAACTTGAACAGGTTGGGTCCCAGGTTGAGACCCAAGTTGAGACCCAAGTTGAGACAAGGGCTTCTGTTGAGTGGGTTCGTTAAAAGGCGAATTGGCAATTAAATTTTCTCTGATAGCGGCAATGCTGAAAGGCTCTTGGACCTCTGCCTTGATCTTGGCGGCTGAGGAAGACAAAGCTGTGATTGGTTTAGATAGTAGTGTTAAGGGTTTGCAGGTCAAAGTTTATTCCACTTTTGTTATTGTTAAAGTAATATTATATAATAATTAAATATTAAATATCATTATAATTTTTAATTAAGTGCAACTAACTTATAATTAGTAGTTAATAGTTTGGCTTTTTTGTAAGTATTTGATTATTAGCGATTGCAAATGAAGAGATTGGCAGAATGGCGTCTCTTCAAAATTGTTGAAAAAATGGATTAATGATAGGGAAGTTGCTGATGGAGAGGAGCTTGAAAACCTGAAAGTTCTTAGCAAAGGGGCTAGAACTTACAGGTCAATTTATTGATTTTTAATTATTTGTTTTGTTAGGCAAGGCTTTGATATTTTCTAACACCGCTTTATGTCGTTGTAGTTGCGCCCGCACTTGCTCTACCTCTTTATCTGTCGCAGTTGGGTGGTATTCCCCATGCGGTCCGCTCATCATTCCGCTAACTTGGTTCGTCATAGCAAATTGCTCTTCCGCCATTGCAATGATGCTGCCTCGCTGGGTATCGACGACAGGATGTCGGGTAGATGCGACAGCCGGTGCCGGCATTGCTGTTACAACGCTTTTGTTCGCATGCGGAGATGTCGGAGATGCATTTCCTTTAAATAATCCCAGCGACCAAAAAATACCTTTTACAAAATTTTTAACGCTCGAACTTCCTTCAGGCTTGGTATAAAGATCTTTAGCAGTGGGGGTCTGGACATCTGAATCCACTGTCAAATTAGGAGTATATGGATAGGTCGTGCCGCGGCGGCCAGTGGCCATTTTAAGCTCGTCCTCGCTAAGTTCTTTAGGGGGATTAGATGCAGCGGGCGAAGGGACCGGAGAGCTTTCAACAGTAACATCTCTAGTTGATGATAATGGAGAATAAACGTCTTTTTTCGATTTATCAAATGCGCGGGAGGACGTATCCAAAGCGGAAGAAGAAAGGCTCGTTGCGGCAGAGCCTTGATGCTGCTGTTCAGGCTTCTTGGATTTGACGTCAAAATCAAATCTAGTGTTGCAATTGGGGGCGCTATGAATTTGCTGTTTAGATGAAAATGATTGTTGATCTAAAGTGCCAAGTCCGGAAGCCATAATCTTATACCTCTATTTTTTTAAGGAAATAATAAGAGAAATCGTGGAATTTGTCAAAGTGTATTTTATGATAAAACTTTAATTATTAATAATTTGAAATGGCAGTATCTTGCGTTGCAAGATGTAGGGTAAAAAAAAGGCCCGCATAAATGCGGGCCTTTAAGAAATTGGACTGGCTCAAGCTTCCTTAACGAGTCGCTTGCGTAGAAACAGCCGCCTTCGCAGGTAAAGGTTCTGCGATAGATGCTTTTTCTGCCTCTTTCTCCGCTTCTTTTTGCGCATTGAGCGCTGTGAAGCGTTTATTGAGCGAGCGGGCTGCAAAAATCCAAGCGAAAATAATTGCAAACAGGATCGCTGCGATATAGGGAGTGATCGCTGCCAGAGAGCCGAATGCTACGAGAAGGCCCTGCTGAATGACCGATCCGCCCGCTTTACCGAGACGTGCGCCGACGACGTCGATCGCCGCTTTCCCTTTGACTTTGGATTCTTGGTCAAGAGGGATATAGGCCATCTCTTTCGTTGGGTCGAAGAGCGAATATTTCGCTGATTTGCTGATGAAGTTTTGCATTGTACCAAAAATCACAGCGAGCATCAGCGGCGTCGTCCCAAGCATCGAAACGATGCCTCCGAGAGAGTCGCGGAACATGACGCAGGAGAAGAAACCGACGCCAGTGATCAAGAGGACCACAGGAGTGATCAGCGCTCCGACGCCCCAGCCGAATTTCCGGATGACGTTTCCGCCGACGAAGAGCATCATCAAGATCGTCGCTGTCGCGGTCATCATTGAGAAGCCGCCCATGAAGTTTTGATAATCATGGGAATTCGGATATTGCAGTTTTAATTGCCCTTTCCAGGTTACTTCGACGAGGTTGATGGCAATGCCGTAGCCGATGACAAGGATGGCCAAACAGCCGATATAGGGTGATCTAGCCAGGAAGAGGAAGCTTTCCTTGAGAGACATCTTGGGCTTTTCTTTCTTCGCTTTCTTCACTTCGTTAGGATCGAAGAAGCGAGGATCGGTGAGGACCTCTTTGTTGATCCACCAGTAAATCGCCATGACAAATAAGCAGGCGATCACTACGGAAATTAAAGTATAGTTGAGGGTTACGCCCCATGCATCGACGGTAGGGGGGAGATGGTCGCGCAAGCCTGCGAATTTTTGGATCAGCATACCAGAAGGATACATGGCGAGGTTGGCGCCCAAGCCGAAAAGAGCATAAAAACGCTTCGATTCGGAGACTTTCGTTGTATCATTGGCAAATCCCCAGAATAAGAGGGAAATCGCTACGCTGCCCCAGAGTTCCGACATGATGTAGAAAAGAGAATAAGTCCAGTTGCGGAAGATGGCGACCAAACCGCTCAAGCCTTCAGGCAAAGCGGCCTGCATGCGGTTCGAGAGTTCGGTAGGATGGAGCGAATCGTGGAAAGGGTAGAGGACCAAAGCGAAGACGGCAAAGAAAGCGCCGAAGAAAGCGATGGTGCTCAAAAAGAGTTTTTGTTTGCTCATCACGTTGCTGAGCTTGGAGTAGACCAGCATGAAGATAATGGCAAAAGGCAGAACTCCCCAGACTTTGAGGAAGGGAATCGCCTCTGCGCCTGAACCAGGAGCCGTTACGATGAGGGTATCCTTTGTATCTCTCAAAATAGTGTAATTGAAGTTGATAAAGAAGAATAATAGGAACATGGGCAAAAGCTTTTTCAGCTCAAACTTATGGACTGGCCAAAAAAACGACCGCCACTTCCCAAATTCCTTTTGTGCGGGTTGCGACATCGATTTATCCTCAGATATGTTAACGAGACCCTCACTAGCGCGCTATTCTTAATAGCGAGTTAGTAACTATTTAAAAGTCTCTAATGTTTCAAACAAAATAGCATATAGCTTTATCAACCTAACATCATAAGCCTTCTTGTATAAAATGCAAGAGAAATGAAGGTGGGTCGGGGCGAGACGCCCCTAAAATTATGAATTATGAATGATGAGGGATGAAGGTCGGGGCGAGGCGCCCCCGCACCCTAAAGTATGAATTAGGAATGATGAGGGATGAAGGTCGGGGCGAGGCGCCCCCGCACCCTAAAATTATGAATTATGAATGATGAGGGATGAAGGTCGGGGCGAGGCGCCCCCGCACCCTAAAGTATGAATTAGGAATGATGAGGGATGAAGGTCGGGGCGAGGCGCCCCCGCACCCTAAAGTATGAATTAGGAATGATGAGGGATGAAGGTCGGGGCGAAGCGCCCCCGCACCCCACAATGACCCAAAGGTTAACTTATGAGTATTTGAAGCTTTCTGGATAAGCTGGAAATTAAATAATTCTTTGACTTGAAAAACTTCATTACAAGGGTGCGGGGTCGTTTCGACCCGACCTTCATCATTCATCCTTCATAATTCATAATTCCTGGGGTCGTTTCGACCCGACCTTCATCATTCATCCTTCATAATTCCTGGGGTCGTTTCGACCCATTTGGGCGCTTCGCCCCAAAAAAAGTGCCCCCGAGATTATAGAGACCTCGGGGGCAAACTTAGAAAAAAGGAGGAAAATTGATTAATGATGCGCGAGAGAAGGATCAGTAGCGATCATCAACTGGTGCGCTTGGACCGCTTCGACATAGCCATTCCATTGTTCTTGTTCGACTTTATTGTGGCGGATGGCTTGGATCAATTCTCTTTTGCAAGTAGCCAAAGATTTTTTTGGGCTAAGAATGGTAATAATTTCTTTATCGCCTGCAAGTCTGGCAATATTGAGCATGCGCTCTAATTGATTGCGAGTGAAGTTCATGTGGTCGCGGCGCTTGCGAGACCCTCTAGCTGCGCGCTGTTTTGGCGCAATTACAGTAGGTCTATCAGAATTAATTACAAAGCGCTCGATAATAGAAGAGAGCTCTTGAGGCTGTTTGTATTTCATTTTTCTCAAAGTGAAATGGTGCATATATCCGCCCGATTTCATCGGAAGGTATTTACAAAGCTCATTTTCTTTTCTCGCGCCAATTTTTTTGATCGCTTTCGCTATTACGTCTTCAATTTCTTTGAAGCCTTTCACGTGTTTCGTTTCTGCATCTTCTTTATGTGCAACGCTCATGTTACCTTCCTAATCAAATTTATTTATGCTTTTCGAAGGATTTCCTTCGGATTTTTCTAAAAGTTTCTTACAAAAGACAGATCAATCGATTTATCCCATTCCAGGTTTTATTTGCAATCTTCTTTTTTTACCTTGCTCTGGGTTTTTTCAAATTAATTGGGGATTATATAAGTCAGGTTCTTTTCTTGCAAGAAACTCTATTTTTTTCTTTTTTTCTTATTAGGAACAATCTAATCTATGATTCATCCAAGAGGATTAAGTTATGTTCCTTTTAAAAAAAGTTTGTTTCGGTCTTTTTTTGCCTCTTTTACTGGCTTTTTTGCTATTCGGCTGTTCGTCTAAAAGCCGTTTAAATGAATGGATGAGGGACGGCTCAAAAATAAAAATTCTTTCAACAACTGCTCAAATAGGGGACCTTGTCTCGGAAATCGGGGGAGATCGAGCCGATGGATGGATTTTGATTCAAGGGGATCTAGACCCGCATAGCTATGAAATCGTCAAGGGAGATGGAGAAAAATTGGCCCGTGCCGATTTAATTTTTTATAATGGACTCGGTCTCGAGCATGGGGCTAGTTTATCTTCGCTTCTCCGCGAGTCTCCCAAGGCAATTCCGGTCGGCGAAAGAATTAGAGCCGCCTATCCAGAACTGATTTTGAAAAAAGAAGAGGCGATCGATCCCCATATCTGGATGGATGTCTCTCTTTGGCAAAAAGCGATCGATCCGATAGTCGAGGGGTTGAGCTTGGCCGATCCGGAAGGCGCTTCCTACTATCGCGAACGGGCGGACGCTTTGGCTTCTAAAATGGAAAAAGCCCATATCCAGATCCGGGATCAACTCATGAAAGTTCCTTCAGAAAAACGGTATCTCGTTACGAGCCACGATGCGTTTCAATATTTTACTAGAAGCTATTTTGCCGATCCTAATGAATCCGATTGGTCGAAGCGTTTCGCAGCGCCGGAAGGGCTTGCGCCTGACGGACAGCTCAATCCGCTCGATATACAGCGGATTATCGATTATTTGCGGCATAAAGAAATTTCGGTTGTTTTCCCCGAATCGAATGTAAGCCGCGATTCGATTAAGAAAATTGCTTTGTCCAGCAAAGAATTCGGATTGGATATTCGCATTTGTTCAGAACCTTTATATGGGGATTCGATGAGCGGTCTTTCGTATTTAGAGATGATGTTCAGCAACGCGGACGTAATTAAAAGATATTTGGAGCGGTAGGCAGAGATGAAATACGCAATTGAAGCTGAGGCGCTGAATATCAATTATGGCAAAACTCCGATTCTTTGGGATGTCACTTTTCAGATTCCAAAAGGGCTTCTTGTCGGCATTATTGGTCCGAATGGGGCCGGTAAAAGCACGCTTTTTAAAGCGATTTTGGGACTCGTCAAACCGCTATCTGGAAAAATCGCCCTTTTTGACGGTCCAGCCCCTGAGTCGCGAAAGAGAATCGCCTATGTCCCCCAGCGCGAATCGGTCGATTGGGATTTTCCAATCACGGCTCTGGAAGTGGTATTGATGGGGCGCTACGGACGGCTCGGTCTTTTTGGAAGGCCGAGAAAAGCCGACCGAGAAGCGGCTGGAGCAGCGCTCGAATTGGTCGGCATGAGCGCGTTTGCCGACCGGCAAATCAGCCAGCTTTCAGGAGGTCAGCAGCAGCGCCTGTTTATCGCCCGAGCCTTGGTTCAAGAGGCCGATCTGTTTCTTTTGGACGAACCGTTCGCTGGAGTCGATCTTACGACTGAAAAAGCGATCATGGAATTGCTGCGCCATCAAAAACAATTGGGAAAAACCATTTTAATCGTCCATCACGATTTTTTGACTGTCGAAGAATATTTCGATTGGGCCTTGCTGTTGAACACCCGTCTGATCGGATACGGGACTGTCCAAGAAGTTTTTAATCGGGAAAATTTAAAGAAAACTTTCGGAAAAAGCCAACTGCTTTTCGCAGAAGCGGCGATCCTCGCGGCTAAAAGCCAAAGCGGAATTTTATGATGATCTCTTTCTGGGATTTTTTCATAGATCCGGTTTTAAGAGCCCCTACTTGGGGATGCATTTTGATGTGCCTCGCTTCTTCTTTGATGGGCGTCCTCATTTTCTTGCGCAAGCGTTCGCTGCTTGCGGAAACCCTTTCCCATGCGACTTATCCCGGGGCTGTGATCGGCGTTTCGGTTTTTGCCCTTCTATTTCCTTTACATGAAGAATGGACGTTTATTGCGGTTCTGGGAGGCGCTTTTGCCTCTTCATGGCTCGGCCTCAAGGCAATCGAATGGATGGAAGAAAAAGGAAAAGTGCGAACGGACGCGGCCCTTTGCTTTGTATTAGCCGTATTCTTTGGAGTGGGGATTGTCGCTGCGAGCGCAATGCAGTCTGCTCTTCCTGTGTGGCAAAAACAAGTGCAAATGCTTTTATTTGGACAAGCAGCGACGATGACAGACGTTCATATTGCCATTTACGGATGCCTGGCTTTGACTGCGGCTCTTTTTCTCTTTTTGACTTTCCGACCTTTGCAGTCTTCTCTTTTCGATCGCGATTTCTCTATCAGCGCCGGGATTCCGGTATCCATTCTGGACCGGATCCTCTTTTGGCTCTTGCTGATTTCTCTCATTGTCGGAATCAGGAGCGTGGGCGTCGTATTGATGTCGGGAATGGTGATCGCCCCCGCAGTTGCAGCGCGGCAATTCAGCAACCGGCTTCAAACCCTATTCGGACTGGCTGCTCTATTCGGAGTTTTGAGCGGTTTTCTAGGCAACTATTTGTCCGTCATGGGTTCATTGGCTTTTTCCCAACAGGGACAAAAAATGACTCTGCCGACAGGACCGATGATCGTACTCGTAGGCACTATTTTCGCTCTTCTTTCACTGATGTTCGCTCCAAAAAGAGGGTTGGCATTCCGGATCGGCCGCATTCTCGCTTTCCGCCTCCGCTGTCTTCGTGAAAATATTCTGAAAGGAATCTGGAAAAAAGAATCCCTTTCTTTTGATCAATTAAAAGAAGCTCATCAAATTTCTCCTCTCTTTTTGCGCTATGTTTTATTTCGGATGAAAAGGGAGGGCTGGCTCAGCCGCAAAGAAAAGCGGTTTGGGCTCACCTTCGACGGCAGACAAAAAGCCGCTTCCATAGTTCGACTTCATAGGCTTTGGGAGCTTTATCTAGCTGAATCTCTCGGTCAGCAAGTCGAAAATGTCCACCGCACTGCAGAGGAGATGGAGCATATTCTCACTCCTGAAATTGAAGAGCGGCTCACTCGGTTGCTTGCAAATCCAACACATGATCCCCATCATCAACCTATCCCGGAGAAGCATGAGTCCATATTGGGGAACTGATTTCTTTGGTTTTTTTTCCGTTCTGTTGCATCGGATTTGGCAATTTGCATCTGGCGGACTGACATCAATGGCTGCGGATGAATTGCAGATCGCCGTTTTAGCCGCGATCGCTATTTCTTGCGGTTTGATCGGCCCTTTTCTCGTGCTGAAACGCGTGACGATGTTCGCCAATTCGCTTTCCCATACTATTTTATTGGGAATAGCTGCCGCTTATTTATTCACTTCTACTCTTTGGGGCGGAGGGCTATTCGATATCTCCACTCTATTGATCGGAGCTTTCGCAGCGGCATTGATCACCGCCTTTTTAACTGAAGTTTTAATCCGCCTTTTCCGCCTCCAGGAAGATGCAAGCGTCGGCCTTGTCTTCACAGCTCTTTTTGCGTTGGGGATCACGGTCGTGACATTGTTTACACGCGATGTCCACATTGGCATCGAAGCGGTTGTCGGCAATGCGGATGTCCTACAGTTCCGCGATCTGAAATTAGCGTCTCTTCTCGTTTGTATGAATCTTGGAGCTGTCACCCTTTTTTATAAACAATTCCAACTAGCTTGCTTTGATCGCAGTTTAGCGCAGACGCTCGGAATTTCGTGCGGGTTTTTTCATTTTCTGCTTCTGTTTTTAGCCGCGTCGACTTGCATCGGGGCTTTCCGCGCCGTCGGGGTACTCCTGGTGCTCGCCTTTTTAGTAGGTCCTTTTCTAATCGCAAGACTCTTTTGCCATAGGCTTCCGCAGCTGGTTTTTTGGAGCTGTGCGATCGGTGTTCTGGCATCCGTTTTCGGGGTCGCTTTATCCCGGCATCTCTTAAGCGCCTATGATTTGGCTCTTTCGACCGGCGGGATCGTCGCCGTCCTGATCGGTGTGTTTTATGTCGCGGCCATTTTTATTTCCAGGCTGAAAAGAAAACCCCTGACCGTCCATCCAAAAGATCAATAAAAAATTAACTCTTCACATAGGCGGTGGAATCTGTTAATCTGGGTTCCAGTTTGAATAAGAGTCCATCAAAAGCTTATGATCGTCAGCCTTTTTTACGCCTTTCTCGCGATCCTTGGATTAGGATTTCTCGTCTTCATTCATGAACTGGGCCATTATTGGGTCGCCAGACGGAAGGGAATGAGGGTAGAGGCCTTTGCCATCGGTTTCGGAAAGCCGCTTTATACTTGGGAATGGCAGGGCGTCAAGTGGCATATCTGCATGCTCCCTTTCGGCGGTTATGTCAAGATTGCAGGAATGCAAAAAGAAGGAAATCGGGAGCCATTTGAAATTCCCGACGGTTTTTATGGCAAGCGCCCTTGGCACAGAATTCAAGTCGCTTTCGCGGGTCCTCTGGTCAATATCCTCTTTGCTTTTCTCGTATTTACAATCCTCTGGTTTTCAGGCGGACGCAGCAAAGATTTTGTCGAATTCACCCATCGAATCGGCTGGGTGGACCCAAAATCGGTCCTTTATGAACATGGGGTTCGTCCAGGAGATGTGATCCAAAGATATGATGGAAGGCCTTTCAGCGGTTTTAAAGACCTGCTGGTGGCGGCTTTCATGAGCGCCCCGACAACGCAAATTGAAGGCTATAAAGTCGATTATCTCAGTGGGCAGAGGAGTGAATTCAACTATACTCTCCGCACTTACGATAACCCAAATGTTCTCAAAGAAAAAATCAATACGATCGGCGTTCTTTCTCCGGCTAGGTATATGATTTTCGACGGAAGCCTTCCCCCCGGCTCTCCCATGCTCACTAGCGGCATCCAGCCGAATGATAGACTTCTTTGGGCCGATGGAGAAGTGATTTTTTCCGAGCAGCAAATGAGCTCCCTGATCAATGAATCGACAGCTTTTTTAACGGTTCAAAGAGGAAATCAGATTTTCCAAACAAAAGCTCCCCGCGTTCAACTGGACGATTTGAAATTAAGCGGCCCGGAAAGAGGAGAAATCGACGATTGGCAGCACGAAGCGGGTCTGAAAGGACGTCTGCAAGATTTATATTTCATTCCTTATAATTTATCTCCTACCGCCGCCATCGAAAGCCGCATCCGATTCATCGATGAAGAAGATCAAATCAAAGCATTCCAAAGATGCGAAAGATGCGCCTATTTCAATCCGTTGCAAGAAGGGGACCGGATTCTCGCAGTGGATGGAAAGCCGATTCACTCTTCTTATGAACTTTTGGAGCAATTACAAACTCGCCATGTTCTAGTCATCGTTGAACGCGATCCCCAGGCTATTCGAAAAGTCCTTTGGACGGACGCGGACCAGCAGTTCGATCAATTCGGCACCGCTGATCTAGAAACAATCGTCTCTTCTATTGGAACCGAGCGCCCAGTCCTTGACGCGGGTTCACTTCATATATTAAATCCTGTCGTTCCCAAACCCATCAGCGAATTAGCTCTACCCGAAAAACAAAGAGAGCAGATTCTTCAAGAGTTGGCCCAAACAAAAAAAGAAGTCGAGTCGATCCAAGATCCGCAGAGGCGCTCCGACGCGCTCCATCAATTAGAAAAAAGCCAGCGTAAAACCGTCTTAGGCATTCCTCTTAGAGATCGCAACGTTCTCTACAATCCCACTCCGCAGCAGCAATTTTTAGATGTATTCCACGATACTTGGCGCACTCTCTACGGACTCATTTCCGGATATGCCAATCCTAAATTTGTAGCCGGCCCCGTAGGCATCGTTCAGATCGTCCATCATAGCTGGACAGTCGGGCCGAAAGAAGCCCTATTCTGGATGGCGCTCATCAGCCTCAATCTCGGACTCATCAACCTTCTTCCGCTTCCCGTTCTCGATGGCGGCCACATCCTCTTCTCGTTCATAGAAATGTTCACAAAGAGGCCCCTCCGCTCGAAGACCATGGAACGGCTCGTCATCCCTTTTGTGGGCCTTCTGATCGGCTTTTTCATCTATGTTACGTACCAAGACTTGGCCCGCCTCTTCGGTTCTTTCTTTTAGGGGTGATTCTGGCTGCGAAAAATCGATCTTCCATCGGAGTCCTTGCTTCTCAGCAATGTCCTCCTCTTTCAGATCAATTTTTCATTGCCATAATCACCCCTTCGTCGGTCGGATCGATGCGCTTTGATTTTTCTGTGCAAAAATTGGCCTCGGTTCCTTGCGACTGAATAAAGAATTGATTCTCGTTGAAAAAATCGACTGAAATTTAATTCAGATATAGACTCTAAGCTACCATAGCCAAGCTACTTGATATGAAGGATAGACTCGATATGCATGATGAAAAAGTAAGAATTGGAAATGCAATTATGAAGTCGATAGGGAAATATTTTTTATCATGTATATCAAGCTTATCATGCCCATCATGTTTTTTTGGTGTACTTACAAAGATGACTTTAGGGCTTTACGATTAGGGTAAAAAAAATGCCTGATCCCAGTATTTTAGGAATCGGATCAGCTCATATCGATCTATTCATCCAAGTCAATGATGCCGTTTTTTCTCATTATGCCTCCCAAAAATCGAGGCATATCGATCTAGATGATTTCCTCTCCCTCATTCGATTAGAATCGCCAATAGTCCTCCCAGGCGGCAGCGCTGCGAATACGATACGGGGTCTAGCCCATCTCGGCGAGAAGTGCGCATTTTTAAGTTGTGTCGGGGATGATCAGGAAGGGGCGTTCTTTCTGGATAATCTGGAGAAATTGGGAATCCATTCGCACGTGTCCGTGGTTGCAGGATTTTCCACGATCCAATTGATTTGCATGATTAATTCTGACGGGGAGAAACGGATCATTTATCCGAAACAGCAAGAGCCGCGCATTTCTTTCAAGAAATCGCATTTTGAAAATGTCGAATTAACGCATATCGACTCTTTTCAATTTGAGATAGGGAACGATTTGGAAAAAGCAATGGAATTGAGCCATTGTAAAATATCGTTCAACTTAGGAAATCGGGAGACGGCAGAGAAATATAGGGAAAAAATTCTTCTGTTTTTACGCAAACATGCGGATATAGTCTTTGGAAACGAAGAGGAAATCGAAGCTTTGACGGGACTTCCTTCTGAAAGGGGCTGTATGCGGCTCCAGCAGCTGGGCCTTATTGCAGTGATGACTCGGGGAAAAAAGGGATGTTTTATCGCTCATGAAAACGGGTGTTTATCTGTACCCGGATACCCGGCAAAAATGGTCGATGCGACGGGCGCAGGAGATCTATTTGCGAGCGGTTTTTTATTTGGATATTTGAGAGGGCGTCCCCTGGTTCGCTGTGCTGCAATGGGAAATCTTTTGGGCGCCGCCATCGTCGAAGTGATCGGCACTGAAATCCCCGAAAGCAAATGGGAGAGTTTGCGGCGGGAATTACGCTAGGGAGCGCACCTTTGCCTTTCCAGATCGAAAAGAGGTTCCAGTAAGATGCATTCATGGCAGCACTTTTTCCAATGGTCAACATGAAAGAGGCGAATAGGCAGCCCAAATTTGCCTAAGGCCGTGAAAGCTTTTTCCAGATCATTTTGCCTCATGTAATAGATGAGATAATCTCCGTCTACCGCATGTTCCAAGAAGATCGATTCGATCCATACTTCTTCGAGAGCGAACGCCTCTATGAGCTCATCTTTTCTGTCATTTAGAACTTGAAACCAATGTCTGACCTCTTCTTGAGATCCTTCTTTGATCTTGATCCTGCCGCAAAGATATTGCTGGCATCCTTTTTCCACAGCCTGTTCAAGCACCCCTTTGGTTCGGGAGGGATAATACTCCTCAGTGAGTAAAGCGCTATGCGCGAGAAGAGCCGATGAAAGCAAAAAGAACATACATCCATCCGATTTTTGCATAGAGTATATACCTCAACTTTAATAAAAATCAAATAAGTCTTATGCTTTCCTTTTTTGAGATCTTCATGCGATTTTTAATTTTTCTTTTGCCAGTTTGCCTTTTTGCCTCCGGATGGGCGGAAAAAACATTCGAGGGGATGACATTGGATGAAAAAATCGGACAGCTTTTCATGGCGCCTGCTTGTCCGATGCGCAAAGAAGATCATTGGGCAGATTGGCTGCGGTTGATGGAAGAGTGCCGTATCGGAAACGCCATCATGAAACAGTCCGACGCCGCCTCCCAAATCGAGTTTCTGAACCGTTTGCAAACTGAGGCTCAAATACCTCTTTTGATCGCCGGAGATACTGAATGGGGACTTGCCATGCGGATGAGCGATGCGATCGCATTTCCGAGGCCGATGACTTTAGGCGCGATCAAGGATATTGAACTGATCTATGAAATGGGAAAAGAGATCGGACGCGAGGCTCGATCTGTCGGGATCCACATCTGCTTGGCTCCTGTCGCTGATGTAAATAACAATCCGTCCAATCCGATCATTCATACGCGCTCTTTTGGGGAAGATCCATGGGAGGTTGGCAAGCGGGTTTGCGCTTACGCCAGAGGTCTTGCAGAGGGAGGCGCTCTGGCGTGCGCAAAGCATTTTCCCGGGCATGGGGATACATCTGTCGATTCTCATAATGGACTCCCTCTGATCCCTTTTGAAAAGAGCCGATTGGACGCCATAGAATTCATCCCATTTCAAATGGCCATTAATGGAGGAATTGGGGCTTTAATGTCCGCCCATCTTTTGGTTCCCGTTCTCGATCCTGCCCTTCCCGCTTCCTTGTCGGAAACGATTTTGCGAAAAGCGGTGCGAGAAGAAATGGGTTTCCAAGGACTGATCATCAGCGATGCTTTGAATATGAAAGCTCTTGCCGACCGCTATTCGCCTGAAGAAATTGCAATCCTTGCCAGGCGTGCCGGCACCGACCTGCTTCTTTATGGAGCCCATTTAGATGCCGACGTCGACTATCTTTTAAAAGAATGGATTCCAAGGGCTTTCAAAGCGCTGAAACTTGCCTATGAGACAGGAAGGCTCAATTTACAGGAATTAGATGAAAGCGTCCTTCGGATTTTGCGGCTGAAAGAAAAATTCGGCCTCAATGAAAGACCCCTATTAAACAGGATCAATATTCAAACTAAAGAAGCAGTCGAATTAAAAAAAAATCTTTTTCAAGAGGCCATAACGCTTATCGGAGAATCCCCGATCCTGCACGATGATGCTGCCTATTTAAGCATTGGGGAAAATGATGCAATTGGCCATGAATTCGCTCATTGTTTTTATGCTACCTTGCAAATGGATGAGTTCAAAAAAAATTCTCTTTTAAATGAGCTGCAAAACTTCGATCAAATTGTCATTGCATTGCATCAAACCGAGGGGCTGTCTGAAGAGTGGATTGGTTTGATCCGTTCATTATCGGATAGATCTATTTTCTGCCATTTCGCGTCACCCTATGCATTGGCACTATTGCCCAATCAAAAAACGATTCTTGTCGGCTATGAAAACGAACCTGATGCACAACATGCGGTCTATCGGGTATTGATCGGCGAGGAAAAACCAACAGGACATTTACCTGTTCATTATTAGAATTTAGGAGATCTATGGCAAGTCAAGTGGGAAACGATTTTTATACTGCGGCAAGTATTTATGAAGCATGCAGGAAAGAGGCTCTAAAATTAGACAATGAACAAAGGGAATCTTGGGGTGTGGAAATAGAAGAGACTTTTCCCGCTCTAAAAAGGGAACTGTATCCAAAGACGAAGAACATGGATTTAGCTCAAAATTTTTTCAAAGATCAAATGTTCCGTTTGGAAATGAGCAGTAAATTCAATGAATGGGTCCAAAGAGAGGCCAACGATGATGAAGTCGTCATACGAAAACGGAGATTCAGTTCCATATGTCGAAAATTTGAAGAAGCCTGTTTGGATCCAGTTTTCGTCCAATTTCGCCAAGCCAAAGACAATTTTAGAGGAATGATAGCCGATCGGGTAGCCGCAGGCGATTCTCTCGAAGAAATCCAGAGTGATTTGAGTGGTTTGGAAACCGCCATTCGAAAGACAGCAGCTTGGTATGAACGATACAAACCCAGACAAGAAGAAAAATCTCCCCGTCCATCTAGTGGAGATTGAACTAGGGAGGTTGTCTCTTAATATTGTTGTGCTTTACGCAATTTGGCTCTTTCATGAGCTGCTTTATTTTTTTGCCGCCGCGCCTCGGCTTTAGAGGATTCTGTCTCATCGGCTTTAGAGGCTTTTGTCGCATTCATTTCGTCTTGTTCAACCATAACATAATCATCATCCGAATCATTTTCCATGGATTTAACAGAGGAAGTCCCCGCGCTTGACGCGCTGGCTATCGACGATCTTCTAGAGCTAAAGGAGCTCGATGACGAATCCGCGTGGGAAGGCCTTCCAAAGAAAAAGTTGAATCCGGCAGCAAACATACTTTCTTTCCATTGACAAAGAGCATCTAACGCAATCCGGGCTTTCGGCAAGCTAGTGTTTATATTTTGGCAGGCGGTTTCAAGAATGGTTTCATGGTCTTCGAGCGGTTTTCTAGAGGATAGTATGTCAGGGGCTTCCAGCTTTTCTTTATAGCTTGGTTTGTCGCCCTTTGAGGAAAAACTACAAATCAACCCGCGCAATTCACTCAGGGTTTTTTCTGCACCCTTTTGTATAGAGGCGTATTTATCAAAGGTTTGCTTTGCTGAATCCTTTATTCTTTTCTCCTCAACGGGGGATGGGGTTTTTTGATCCCATAGGGTTTTTTGTTTTTCCCAATCCCTTTGCGATGCATCGATTTGAAGGGGGATTTGCTGGGCTGTTTGCGCGAGAGATCCGTATAAATCTACGTCTTGCTGTGTGATTCTGGATGCCATTTTGACCTCTTGTTGATAGGTGTTTGCATCCTTATTACTTTTACCGCATGAACATATTTTTTAAAACAAAAATTTGACAAATCTTTAAAATCTGAAAAAAATAAAAAACCCCGGCGAGGGCCGGGGTTAAGTTGGATTGGAAATTTTTTTAGAAGTTATCTCTTCTCATTTTCGTCGAGGATTTCGACCTCGGCGTCTTCAATATCGGGGCTGGAATCTTTGGATTCTTTTTTAGCTCCTTGAGGCGGAGGCGTCGGCCCTGCGCTTTGGGGGCCTGCAGCTTGTCCGGCTTTGGAGAGCTCTTCGCCAATCTTCTGCATGTGCTCTTGCAGTTCCGCAGTCTTCGCTTTGATGAGAGCGGAGTCCTGGCCTTCCAGAGCTTTTTTTACCGCATCGATGCGCGATTGGATATCGGATACGACGTTGGATGGCAGCTTATCTTTATATTCGTTGAGCGATTTCTGGGCTCGGAAGGCGAGAGTATCCCCTTCGTTGCGCACTTCGACCGCTTCTTTGCGCACTTTATCCTCAGCCGCGTGGAGTTCCGCTTCTTTGACTTTGCGCTGGATCTCAGCATCGGAGAGGCCCGATTTCGCTTCGATCTTGATCTTCTGCTCTTTTCCAGATTGCTTGTCTTTCGCTGAAACGTGGAGAATGCCGTCCGCGTCGATGTCGAATGCGACCTCGATCTGCGGCATACCACGCGGAGCGGGAGGAATATCGGACAGATCGAACCGGCCGATCTCTTTATTGTCTTTTGCCATCGGGCGCTCGCCTTGCAAGACGACGATCGTCACCGCGGGCTGATTATCGCTCGCTGTCGAGAACACCTGTTTTTTCTGAGATGGGATCGTCGTATTGCGCTCGATGAGAGGCGTCATTACGCCGCCGAGGGTTTCAATGCCCAAAGTAAGAGGAACTACGTCGAGGAGGAGTACGTCTTTGACGTCGCCTACGAAAATACCGCCCTGGATGGCAGCGCCGATAGCCACCGCTTCATCGGGGTTGACTCCTTTATGCGGCTCTCTTCCGAAAAGGTCTTTCACTTTTTGCTGGACGATCGGCATACGGGTCATACCGCCGACGAGGATCACCTCGCCGATATCGCTGTTCGTAAGTCCCGCGTCTTTCATCGCTTTTAAGCAAGGGGCTACCGTCCTTTCTACCAGATTGTGGCAGAGACTTTCCAATTTAGCGCGTGTAAGAGTGAGGGCCAAGTGTTTCGGGCCGCTTGCGTCCATCGTGATGAACGGCTGGTTGATTTCGGTCGTCATGACGCCGGACAGCTCGATCTTCGCTTTTTCGGCAGCATCTCTAAGGCGCTGCAGAGCCATCTTATCTTTTGAAAGGTCGATGCCGTGTTCTTTTTTGAACTCGTCGAGGAGCCAATGGATGATCACGTTGTCGAAGTCGTCGCCGCCCAGGTGCGTATCGCCGTTCGTCGCCAATACTTCGAAGACGCCGTCGCCGATTTCAAGCACCGATACGTCGAACGTACCGCCGCCAAGGTCGTATACGACAACTTTTTTGTCGCTATGCTGCTTGTCGAGACCGTAGGCGAGAGCTGCAGCTGTAGGTTCTGGGATAATCCGTTTGACGTCGAGGCCCGCAATTCGGCCGGCATCTTTCGTCGACTGTCTTTGAGAGTCGTTGAAGTAGGCAGGGACCGTGATCACCGCTTCAGTCACTTTTTCGCCGAGATAGCTTTCGGCAGTTTCCTTCATTTTGGTGAGAATTTGAGCCGCAGCCTCTTCTGGAGAAACTGTTTTTCCTTCGATTTCGAAGACCACATCGCCATTGGCGTTTTTCGTCACTTTATAGGGAACTGTGGCGATTTCCGATTGGACCTCGTTAAATTTACGTCCGATGAAACGTTTGGTCGAATAGAGCGTTTTATCTGGATTGGTCACCGCTTGTCGTTTTGCGGGAACTCCCACTAAGCGTTCGCTGCCTTTGTAGGAGATGACAGAAGGAGTTGTTCTAGCCCCTTCCGCGTTCGTAATCACCACGGTCGAACCGCCTTCCATAATCGCTACGCAGGAGTTCGTCGTGCCGAGGTCGATACCTATAATTTTTCTTTTTTGAGTCATATAAAAAGTTCTCTTTTTTTTAATTTGTAATGGTTTCTTGTTCCGCATCAGTGTCTGCGGGAATGTCTAATTTTTGCGGGTGCTTGGCCACTTTCACGCGAGCGGGGCGGATCGTGCGGCCTGCACTCTTGTATCCCTTCGTAAATTCTTGGATGATCGATCCATCGGGATAATCGGCCGTCTCCAGGATTTCGACAGCCTCATGGAATTCCGGATCGAATGTATTTCCTTGCGAGTGGAAAGAGACGATGCCGTGGTTATGGAGGGTCTCTTTAAATTGGGAAAGGATCATTTCGAATCCGATCGCCCAGTTTTTTACTTCGGAAGATCCGTTTTCAGCAAACCGGAGAGCATTTTCAAAGTTGTCGATCGCAGGAAGGAATTCGGAGATGGCGTTTTCGATCCCGAATCGGGCCACATCCTGTTTTTCCTTCTGGATCCGCTTGCGCATATTTTCCTGTTCCGCAAGTGCGCGAAAATATTTATCTTTCCAGTCTTCTTGCGGCGGAGACTGAAATTCTTTCTGGAATTCTTTCTGGAATTCTTCGTTTTTTTGTTCGTCTGTCATCTTTCTTCCTTCGATTGATCTTCAAGCAAGATGGACCGGTTGGTTTTCAAAATCTCATCTTGCTCTATCCGTTGAGCGCCATTCCCTGTGGGTTGGCGGAACGTGATTTTATATTTGTAAACGCTGGCCGCTAGCATGCGGCTGATTTGTTCGCTGAAGAGCTGCGCTAAGCCGAATAAATTGCGATAAGGGAGCCGCATCGGCCCTAAAAGGGCGATCGCGCCTGCGATTGTCTGATTGATCCGGTAAGGGATAGCGATGATGGCGCATTCGGAACCGGGAGGCACATAAGGGCATAGCTCATCGCCGATCTTGCAGATCATCTGGTTTTGTTTCGCGCATTCTCGCAAAATAGACCGCATTTGATTCTCATTTTCCAATAGAGAAAGGCTGTTGGCTAAAGCAGCCGCGTCGTTGAATTCAGGATAGGCCAGAAGTTTGGAGAGCCCCGTCCTTAAAATGTCTTCTTCGGGGAAATTCGCATAACCGACGACATGCCGCACCATGATCTCGTTGTAGATCCGCTGGGCCATTTTCGCCTCGCCCTCTTGGCGGAATAGAGGTTTTTCCCCTTTGTTCATGCGCCAGAGGAAATATTCTTCGGCGCTGCGCAAAAAGGGGGCGTCTACAGGCCGGTCCAAATAGACAGTTTCGGTGCGGATCAGTCCGAAATCGGTGATCAAAACAGAAAGGAGTTTCTGCGGATCGAGCTGGATCAGCCGGATGTCCTGGATAAAGTCTTGGTCGAAACGGGGAGAGGAGACAAAAACTGCGCATTTGGCCATCTCGCTCAAACCGTCCGCTGCGCGGTGAAGCGTCGTTGCCACTTCCCGAGTCTCTTTTTTCAATATTTCCTCGAGCAGTTCTTCTTGCTGCCCTTCGATGATCCCATGATGCAGGTTTGCATCGGCATACAGCCTAAATGCTTTTTCAGTCGGGATCCGTCCTCCCGAAGTATGTTGTTGTTTCAAATAGCCCAGCTCTTCCATTTTGCTGAAGTAATTGCGGATCGTTGCGGAGCTAAGCGATTCGAACCCATTCTCTTGGAGTGTGTGGGAGCCGATCGGTTTGCCGCTTTTCAGATACAGTTCGATCAGTCCGAGGAGAACGGCTTGTTCACGGTCGGTCTTTGGAAGCTTTTTGGCTGGGAGGATTTTCTTAATGGCAGTCTTCATAATGGTTTGCTAATTCCTGGTTTGAATTATACCAAAACCCATACCAGTTAGCAAGTTTTTTAGCAATCTCAATCAACGATTGCTGGATATAGGTATTAATGCATTAATAATGAAATGGTTAGGAAAAGGAAAATTCGATTAGCCGAAGGCGGCTTGAGAGGATATTGCTGGAATAATGGGATAGGATGGACAGGGTCGTAATTCACTAGGCTTAAAAAAATGCTTTAGTTGTCAGACAACGAGTTCAGGGTTTATTATCCCAACGGTATTTAAACATTAACAAGGATTTTTTTATGTTCAGTATTCCTCCGGTTGCAGCAGTCGTTCTTCCAGCCGCAGCGTTTTCGGTAAGCCAATCGAAAGATGCCCCATTCCAAGAAATCTGGTCTCCTGCAAAAGAGAAAATCCAGCAATTGGCGGGCCACCCAGCTGTGCAAAGGGAATTCGAAGCGTTCTTAGCGACTCTTGAAAGCGCGTATAATCAAGGATCGATTTCCAATGAAGGGATGAAGAAGATCGAAGAGGCTCTAGAAATGGCCGCTTTTGAACACCGCGATCAAAAAAGGACGTCGATAATCAACCCAAATCCTCCCCAATACATTTTCCATCCGATCCAAGTCGCGCATAATCTCCTCTCAGTAGGAGAAATCTACGATGCCGATATTTTGGCCGCAGCTCTTCTCCATGACACAGTGGAAGATTGCGATACTTCCCCCGAAGAGATCGAGAGAAAATTCGGTCCTGCTGTAAGAGAAATGGTCGAAGCGTTGAGCGATCAGAAAGGGCTTTCGAGAGATGAACAGCTGAAAGCGCAGCTCGAACACGCAGCTCACTTTTCTTTCGGTTCCGCTTTGATCAAGCTCTCCGATAAAACCTGCGTTCTGTACGAACTCCATGACCAGATTTTAGAAGGGGACATTTGGTATCCTCTTGAAAAATCGAAGGCCTATTTTGAGCATGCGGATAAGCTCGTGTCTGTCCTGAAAGAGCGGGATATTCTTCTCCCATCTGCTCTCTTCGACCGCTTCGATGCGATCCAAGCCGCGGGCAAAACGACCTTCGGAACTGTTAAATCCGTCCTATAATTTCTTCGAATCTCGGGCCTTATGGCCCGAGTCTATAGTTCGGAAGATTTATTCTTTATCAATAAGTCCAAAACTGTTTTGTATTATCAATTTTGTGAAGAATGATCAGCGCAGAGAAAAAAATAATTGAGGGTAGAGAGACGCAGAGAAAAAATAAATAGCAAAAGAGGAATAGAGTCATCCGGGACCCTGCCCTGAGTTAGAGAGTAGCCATCAGTTGGCCATACAAGAATTAACGCATAAAATCATTGCGGCTACAATTCAAGTCTAAGACCTGCTCTTTTAGAAATAGCCTGTCCCTATTTGGCTCTGAATTAGAAATCGTTCGATTGAAAGTTCAAATATTTAAGATTTATGGATAGGCGGGTAGGATTGCTTTTGAACTTCAATGAATCCGTCTTGAAAAAAGGGATTCGACGCTTTGTTTTGGATACAAAAAACAACTCTCTTACTCAGGGCATGGCCCGGATGACTCTATTCCTCTTTAGCCACTTATTTTTTTTCTCTGCGTCTTTCTACGCTCCATTATTTTTCTCTGCGCTGATCTTTTTTTTACAAAATTAATAATTCGATAACGTTTATTCTTTGTTTATAGGAAAATAAGAAAAAATCTTCCTAACTATAGTCTAGGGACCGAGTGCAAAAATCAAGAGCCGGTAATGGCGGGGTCTTCGGCGACGCTGGTGAGGATGTCGGCGATGCTGGGGCTCCAATCAAGCCCGCGCACATAGACGAGATGGGACGCGAGAAAACAGGAAATGACTGCTTTTTTATGGATTTCCGGCATGGCGAGAATCCCTTCTTTATAGCGCTCCCTTAAAAGGGGAGGGCAGTAGAGGAAAAGGCAATGGATCAAAGGATCGGATAGATCTGTCGGAAGTGTGTTTTTTTCTAGATGGTCCAGAATTTGATATTTATACAAGTTGATCCTCTCGGAAATCTTTTCTGAAACGTCAGTTAGGAATTCTCCCGTTTTCTGGTGGGTATTGAGGAGAAGATTGGCTTCATTGAGGGACGCTTTCCCGATAATTTCGAGGACCTCTTTCACGTATTCGTTTTTTTCTTTCAAGAAATCTTGTTCGCTCATGCTAAGGCCTGCCAGGACTTCAAATGAAGAGCAGATGACACCTCCTTTATTGCAGGAGCTGTCTTTGATGATGAGGACTCCCAATTTCTCTAAGATGCGCCTAGCGCCTGGAGTGAGATAAAGGTTGGCCCCTTCGACAATGGCTTTCGAGGTGGGTTTGCCAGTCTCATCGAGATAACTGACATAATTCGAGTCATTGAGTGTTCGGGGCCTCCCTCCGCCGGGGACGAAAATATCTGTTTTGACCTGATGGACATTATTCCTGTAAAGATGGTTCATTTCATTGCCCGATAACCAATCTTCTACGAGTTTGCCCTCTTTTTTTCTCCAGCAGAGAGTTTGCTGAGTATAAGCGTTCTGTTCCCGCTTGGTCCGCACATCGAGCAAAAACCCCCCTTCGGAGAGTTTTTCGGCCGGATAGCTGCGGATGGGCAAACTGTTGTGAAACAGAGTGGCCATTTCTTTGAGGTCAAGCCCTTCAGGATCGTAAATCGTTCCCGAAACATCAGTCAGAGCGAGGAGTTTGGCCGTTTTCGGATAGAATTTATATAAATTGAGAATTTGATTGCCTGCCACATCCCCATCGGGCCCGCCTGAAATTTTGATCGTAAAACGGTCTTTCTCCGGATCGATGCCGAGATAAAGGAGCGTCTGGTGCATAAAGACATTGACGCCGTAAGAAGTGACTCCGAATTCTTTGTGGTTGATCCCAGCGCCCGGTTTGCTCGTCATAAAAGAGCGGCCCGGCTTGTAATTGCATGCGACTGCGTAATCGGCGATCCAAACGATCATGTCGTTGAACATGTTCTCGTCGGGGCCGAGATAAATGTATTCTGGCTTCTTCCAATAATCGACGATCGATTTGGCGCGGAGCGTCCCATCTTCTTCGCAATTGATCAAGGTCATAAAACTATCGATAAAAGAGCGTTGGGATGCGTAAAGATAGGCGAGTTTGTGATTGCGGCGGTAGATCTTCAGTTTTTCTTCTTGGATGGAAGGGGCGACTCCATCCGCATCCATCTCTTTTTTATAAATTTCTTCTTCCTTTGTAAACACATCGAATGGTTCGAGCAGGATCGCTGTCTTGGCTCCTCCTTCAGGAATATCTTTATTTTTCTTTTGCTGGGTGTAGGCTAGATTGTAAGCCTCCGAGAAGATCGTGTTCCGCTCATTGAGAAATTGTTCTCTGCGCTCAGGAATCACTGTCCTGACGCCTCCGCGGGCCAAGTCTTTAAAACGGATATTGAAGCCGATGAAATGCATGCCGCGGATGAAAAAAACAGCGTAGGGCAATTCTGGAAATTTTTCTTTCCTGTCATAAGGGACCGCATCGAGATATTTCGGATCGAGTCGGAAGGAGAAGCTGCTTTTGTTACGGCGGTAGAAATTTGTCTTCAAAGTGCAGTCGATAAAGACGAGCGCTTGCCTTAAGATGTTTTTGCGTCTCAAATCGTTTACGGCTTGACCCGTATCGAGATTGTCGATGAGTTTGCTCAAGGCCACGCGCATTTCTTGGTATGTTTTCAAATCGCTTTTTTCCGGATGGAATTTGGCAGCGAAAATTTTGCATAGCTGAACGGTCAGGTCGGGATGGCGGCAAAGACCCTCTACGATGTTCTCAAAAGAATAGAGGTTCGGGTCGGCATAGACGAGCATTTGATGAGTGATGCTGGCAAAATTGCGCACCATATGGCCTTCATTGCCTGTCAAAAGCTTCTTTTCGACAAATACAGAACCGATCTCATCGTCGGTATCGAAGTATTTTAAAAGGGCCATCTCCATCAAGAAATCATCGATGGCGGCCTCTTCCCAGGCTGCTTTTCCTTTCAAGCCATGCAATCCTAAAGAGGCAATCAAAATGCTATCCGGACTGTAGGGATTGATGTATGCGGCGGCGAATTTCTGCAAATCGAGGTGATGGGAGTTGATGATTTGGGCCAGCTTATAGAGAAAACCAGCTCTCGGGGCATTGCGCCATGCCAACACCAATTGCAGCGATGGCATCTCTTTATTTTCCCAATCTTCGTTGCGCTTCACTTCGTATTGGCAAAGATCGCGGCTTTTCGCCCGGAAAAACATGTCCCAGGCGATCAAGAGCCTTTCATTGTTCATCGAGCGGAGAAAGCCGGGAGTCAAGCCATGGAGAAGAAATTCGAATTCTTCATCTTTGATTCCTGGATAGCGCTCATGGACGAGATCGAGAAGCATCTTTTTTCGATCTGAAGGGAGCCTCTCTTCTTTAGACGGATCCCTCAAGTAGAGGACCGCAATCCGGAGGTTGATTTTCCGCTGGTTTCCATTGCCGGCGTTTCCAGGCGGCGGTTCATTCGAAACAAAGGCCCGATAATAGCGGATGCCATAGAGACGGAATTGTTTCAGGATCTTCAGGTCGGCGTCGGGAGCATCGCTGCATAGGACGATGATCTTCCGCTTGAAGTAAATGGGCATGAGGCCCTCTTGCATGCTGAAGCTAACTAGATTGCGGGCGATCAAAATCCGCGTTTGGGGTTCCACCTCGTTGAGAAAACTCGGCGGCATATGCTGTTCGAGCCACCGGTAGGATTTTTCAAAACGTTGAGATTCAAGCTCAACAGCATTGTTCAGTTCTTCCGGTGTGAGAGGCGGATATCTGGGGTTCTGCATAATTTTTCTTTTAACTGATCAAGTCATTTTTTTAAAGGTTTTCAAAATTCAATATACTTTAATTATTATTTATATTAATATTATTTGATCAAATTAATATGTTTTTCGCGGAATAAAATTTAATGAATACATTACGAGAATTGAATTCTTCTTTAGCGGCCTTTGAGAGCCGGATTGTCGATCTAAACGAAACGTCTGGAGCAGGATATACTACATGGACAAAGGCGCTAAGGAAATCGACAATTAGACAAGAGGCTGTGAGCGCGAATTTTTCAGACAATCTGAATTTGAGAACCCTGAGAATGTATCGTTCTCAAATTTCCAAATCCTATTTTAATATAGAAAAATGTTGTCAAATGGCCCTATCCAAATGCAGCCAATAAGAAAAATTTCTCTGAAAAGCTGTTCGATAGTCATTGGGCTTGGGAAAAAACCTTAAGAGACCTGAAAAAAAAGGAATTAATCCCCATCGTCGTTCAGGATGATCATGAAGAAATCCAAGCAGTGGCTTTAGTTTCAGTAGACGCCGCAAAAGTCAATGTCGATTGCCTCGCTTCCGCTCCATGGAATTTGGATGAGCCTGACATTATGAAAATTTGCGGTAAAAAAGGAATCAAAGGGGCGGGATCCGCCGCGATCGAGGAGGCGATCTTTCTTTGTATGCGAAGGAACCTGCCCTTAGAGCTCTTTGCGCTTGAATCGTCGATCCCTTTCTACGAAAAATTGGGTTTCGAAGGCCCCATGAACGAAATGAGACTGCCCCTAAATAAATGTTCCCGTTTTTTCAGGGCCTGTCGGGGCGGGGCTATTCCCATCAATGCAGCGTCGTCGTAAGCTTTTAATCCTAAGTCTTATAAATTCATAATATTCAAATAATTATTTATATTAATTAAATATTGAGTTTAAATTAAATTGTTAGTAAAATATATAATATTTATTAACAAATATTTATAAAAAGGGAATAATATGGCTGCTGCTTTATTAAGAAATTTAACTACTGCATGCAATTTCGTTACAAAAGCCTCGCACGAAATAGAAAAAGCGCGCGGCGAAGGTCGCAATGCGATGAATACGGCGCGGGAGATGCAAGAAGTCCGCAATCAAGGATTGACGTATTTTCTGCCGAATCGAAATGAAATCAGAAATTATTTAGGAGCCGGTTTAACGCTGAATTGTGCGGGCCTGATGCTGGCCTATGCAGGTTATCCAACCGGAGCCCTTCTTCTTCATGCTGCGGGACCTATTGCGGCTACAGGACTCGTTTTGCGTAAGACACTGAAGAACATGAAGGAATTTGGGAATCGAGCGGCTGCAGCTGCGCAAGACGCTCGAAATCTCGGATCTCGCGTTCTCGGGGGCTTACGCCAATTGGGAAACAGCCTGGCTAGAAGATAAAATAGATGTCTAGCTTGTCTGTTCAGTGTTCGAAGGATCATCGACAAGAAGGTTTGTTAAGCTGTAAAAATTTTTTCGCCAAGGCGAAAACAATTGATAAATCATTACTTGTAGGTACATTGGCGGTTGGTTGCTTTCTGGGGATCGCTGCAGGGGTTGTTTATGCTTTTACTTATAAAGCAGCGAATCGTTTGTTCGAGCGAAGATCTTCGGCTGATCGTTCTATAACGAGTCATCCTTCCCCTTTAAGTGCTTCAGATATTCCAAATAAATCCGAAGTCAATAATCACGCCGCAAAATGCGATCATGCGGCCATCCCTGTTTTAATCGGGAATACTCATTCGTCTAGAGGTCTTGAATCTGAATTGCCTGAGGCCACGCAAGCTGTCGATGTGCATGCCGATTGCGGTTTTCGAGATTACTTAGAGCCAAATGAAGGAACGCATAGAAATGTGCAGCCGCACCTTGAAAGGATGTCTGAAGGTTTGCTTGTATCGACAGGGACGGAAAGAAGTTTTTTTGATCTTTTGTTCAGTCCTGAAGATAAGTGTAAAGGACTTGTTGTCAGGGATATTAATCCTAGGGTTAAAGCCTATGTGGATTTTCTGACACTTTTGTTGAGAATTTCCGGATCAAGAGACGAATTTGTTTTATTATCAGCCACCCCAAGTAAGGAAGATTTTCAAGCTCGAATCAATCAGATTCGATCCAAAATACAAACAACCTCCATGCCAGAAGAAATGGCAAGGTATTATCTATTACACCTGGACGATTTTGCGAAAGTATACTTTGGAGTTCATAATCGGTTGCCTCCAGCTGGCGATAATTTCGGCATTGATTATCGCTCAGATGACTCATTGTTTGAGAAACTACAGAAATACGCTAAAAGTGGAAATATTGTAGCGACAATCGGGGATATAGGCGATTTGGAATTTTTAGGACATCGGAAAGTCTCGGTTGTCGATACATCTAATATTCTCGATTATACAATGTTAGATTTTAGAGGACGAGGCGCATTTAATCCGCGAATTATCTATACTTATCAAGATTCTCAAATTACACATTTTTATTCCTATATACTTGCAGGGCTCAATGAAGCTGAGAGGTCAGAACTTGAAAGATTAATTGATATAGTGAAAGACGCTCATTCGGTGGAAAAAGACATTTCTCTGCATTTAGAGAACTTAGCAACGCATGAAAAACTGATTCATGGAGTTAAAAATGATCCTTTTAATGATGAAATTGTTGCTGATTATTCACTAAATGCCTTGGATTTTCTAAGAAAATACACTGCTGACTTTATATTCATTGAAGGTTTAGGTTATTTAGACATTAAAAATTGTTTGCGTTTTAGCAATAAATATCAAAAATTTAGTGAAATGCAGATAGATTCTTTAATTATGCATAAAGACATAATGCATTATATTGAATATTTGTTTGATGCATGGGTACTTATTGATCCGAATATTTATATTGCTCTTATGAAAGTTGAAGGTTGGAAATCGCATTTTGAGAAAAAGTTTTCCGAAAAATTTGTAGGTCTTTCCCGGTTTTTAAATAAATTAAAAAAACATGGTTTATTGCCGCAGTTTAAGAGAGGCTATGGCGAAGACAATTTAAGAGATTTGCTAATAAAATTAAAAGAAGATCCGGTCATTCTTTATTGCGGAGGAGCCGCAGGCTGTTGAGTCCGACGAGGACTGTCCCTCCTTCATGGAGGATGACGGCGACCCAAAGGGGCACGAGGCCGAGAAGAGCGGGCGTTGTCGCAAGGCAGATGACTGCAAGGGCCAGCGTGAGGTTCTGTTTTACGATCAAAAGAGTTTGTTTCGATTTTTTAAAAAGCCAGCTCAATAAATGAAGGTCGTCGTTCAGTAGGACGACGTCCGAGGCATCCACTGCGGTGGCGCTGCCGATCCGTCCCATTGAAATACCTACAGTTGCGCGGGCGAGAGCAGGGGCGTCGTTGATTCCATCGCCGACCATGGCGAGGCCTGCTTTTTCTGAAAGTTCTGCGACTTTTGCCAACTTATCTTCGGGGCGCAGATTCGCAAAGATCTCATCTATGCCTAAAAACCGACCTACGTTCTGTGCATTTTGCTCATTGTCTCCCGTCAGCATGACGGGGCGGAGGCCATTTGCGGACTTCATCTTGCGGATGAGTTCCGGAGCCTCAATGCGCACCTGATCCGTGAATCGGAATAGGAACGCCGCATCGCCGATAGAAAGAACGGCAAGGACGAGGCCTTGTTCGCTTTTTCCCCAATTGCGCACTTGAAGTGCTAGAGGATCGGGGAGCTTCGCAGCAATGTGTTCAGGCAGTCCGATCGCAACGGGCTGTCCACCCACGAGTCCTTCCAATCCAAACCCCGGCATTGTTTTGAAAGAGGCGATTTCAGCGGGGCGCAATTTTTTCTCTTGAGCGAGTTTGCAAATGGCTGTTGCGATCGGATGCACGACTTGCCTCTCCAATCCGAAGGCGATCGCAAGGGCTTCATCGGATGACATAGGGGCGAGATTTAAGGATTCGATCGAAGTGCATTGGAGATCGCCTGTAGTTAAAGTGCCTGTTTTATCGAATGCGATTGAGGAGCAGCTTGCAAGAGCGTCGAGTGTAATCCCTCCTTTGAGGAGAATGCCTTTGCGGGCGCAGGCGCTGATTGCGCTTAAATAGGCCGTAGGTGTTGCGATGATTAAAGCGCAGGGAGATGCGGCGATCAAAAAGGCAAGAGCGCGATAAACCGATCCTTCATGCCCTAAATAGGTCATGGATAGGACAAGAGGAAGGCCAAGGGCAAAAATCAAAGTGAGGGCGATGATGGCGGTCGCATAGTGTTTTCCGAATTGGTCGAGCCATCTCTGCAACCGGGGTTTGGCTTCATGGGCTTGTGTAATGAGTTGGATAATCCGAGCCAGGGTCGAGTCTGAACTGGTCCGTTTCACTTCGATGACAAGCGCGGCTTCGAGATTGCGCGCTCCTGCGGCAATGGGATCGCCGGCTCTTTTAGGGACAGGAACGCTTTCGCCTGTGAGATGGACCAAGTTGACGGAGGAGGCGCCTTCTATCACGATCCCATCGAGAGGGACGATCTCTCCATTTTTTACGAGCAGTTTAGATCCAATTCTGATTTCGCGGACCGATTTTTCAAAGAGGATTCCATCAGATGCGATCACATGGGCAAATTTGGGGGCGAGATTGTTTAAATTGTGCAGGGCGCTTTTTGCTTTATTGGAAACGGTCTCCTCCATTCCATGGGACAGTTCGAAAAGGACAAGCAAGAGAGCTCCTTCAAGGCCGCTTCCTATCGAGACGGCTATGAAAGCAGCGAGAGTCATCAGCACATCTATATTGATTTCGAGATTTTTTAAATCATTGAGAGAGGCGATCAGAGCGGGTACGCCCGATAGAAAATAAACAAGGGATAAACAAAGGAAAGAAAGGGGAGAGTTTACGAAAGATAAGCTGAAGGCTAAAGCTAGAAAAAAGGCAGCGCTGGCTGCGCTTTTCAAAGAGAGATTTTTGCCCCAGCTGCGCGATTTCGGAGTTAAAAAGGGGCTTATGCTCTCTTCTTTTCCCGAAGCGAAAAATTCATCGAATAAATAGGGAGCTTTCATTTGTTTGTAAACATCAATTGCCCTGCGTAGTAAACGACGCCTGCTGCGAGAAGTGCGACCGACAGGTTCCAAATGATGGCTGGCAGAGGGCGGTTTTTTTCCAGCTGGGCTGTGGTTCCCGCTGAAAGGGCGATGATCAGAGCAGCGCAAACTCCAGCGCCCCAAATGGGAAGAAAGAATAGGCCGAAAGACATGATGAGGACCGATCCCGCAACGCCGATAAAAGCGCCGGCCGCTTGTTTGAGGGGATGTTCGTAGGATTCGAGGCTCAAACCCAATTCTTCTTCAAGCATCACTTGCAGCAAGCGATTGTCGTCGGCCATGAGGACATCGACGGCTTCATCGAGCAATTTTCCCGAAAACCCTTTTGCCGAGTAGAAAGCCTTGAGTTCCTCTTTTTCCTGGGGACGGTGGTGTTCGATTTCCCAGCGCTCTTCTTCGATGAGGCGATGAAGCCGTTCGAGGCGCGACCACCCGAGGATGGCGCTGCGGCCGACTTTCCATACGAGCCAACCGAATGAGAACACAATGAGAATCCAGTGGATCTGTTCAACAGGAAAATGGAGTTCATTGAACAGCGTCCATAAAATGACCATAATCAAAGCTGTTTCTTTGGCTGCATCAGCGGCCGCGCTGTAATGGCCTGGCAATTCTGTTCCATGAACTTCTGAAGAAGCCGCTTTTCCTTTGAGACGCGCTTCGATCACGTGTTCGAGCGCCTCTTTTCCCTTAAAGTGAAGAGGGATTTCTGATTTCATGGCGCCTCGCAATGGGGAGGTTCTTCAAGAGACGCTTTAAGGAGATGGCAAAGGGAAATTTGATCTTCCGCGGCGATCACTTCGCGGGCGGAATGCATGGCCCAGCATGCGATTCCTAGATCGGCGGTGGGAATCCCTAGATTCGCGGCCATGATCGATCCCACTGTGCTGCCAGAGGGGATGTCAGAGCGGCTTGCAAATTTCTGCAGCGGGATTTTGTGCTTATCCGCTAGACGAGCGACAGAGGCAGCGGTCGCGCTGCTCGTTGCATATTTTTGGTTCGCATTGAATTTTAGGACTACGCCCTTGCCCAAAAATGCGGCGTTTTGGGGATCGAATTTATCGGCATAATTTGGATTGAAGCCATGCGTTACATCGGCGGATAAACACAAAGACCGGCTCTTCAGCCTGTAATAATCTTCCCGGTCCATTTGATAATTCATGCAGATCCGCTCGATCACTTGATTTGCGAAAAGAGAATCGGCGCCTACGTAACTCAGCGATCCGATTTCTTCGTGATCCCAAAAAAGGCCCATTTGAAGCGTGTCGGAACTCGCTTTAGAATGAAGCAGTGCATAAAGGGTGGCAAAAGCCGATGTGAGGTTGTCTATTCGATAGGAGGCGATGAGTTCCTTTTCGTGGCCTAAAAATGTGGCTTTTTCAAGCGGTACGAGGAACAAATCGAAGCTGAGAATATGGGAATAGGAATGGTGTTTGCGGAGCCATTGGTCTAGATGCAATTCTTTAGACCTAATGGAAAAAATAGGCTTCAAATGGTCTTGTTTATGTACGAGGATCCCTTTTTCGTTGATCGAACGGTCGAGATGGATCGGAAGTTGAGGGATGATGAGAGGGGAATCATCCATATAGACAATTTTTGTATGGCATTGCCCCTTGTCGTCCAAACCTGTGATCCGCCCAGCGATGCATAAGTCGCGATCGAGCCAAGCATGGAGCAGGGGGCCTCCATACACTTCGGTTGTCAATTGTCCAATGCCATGACCTAGGATCTCCGGCTGCGGCTTCAATTTTAAACAAGGGCTGTCGATATGATTAGCGAGAAGGATCGCTGAAACGGGAGTTTTTGCGGGGATTCGGAATGCCGCGACAAGGCCGTCTTGCCGCACCACGAAATAACCTTTTCCCGGTTCCAGTTTCCATTTCTCCTCTTCTTTTAATGAAGTGAAACCGGCCTTGGCGAGAAGTTCGGCAATTTCCCTTGCAGCGTGATACACAGTCGGCGATCGATTCAAAAATCGGACGAAATCTTCCAACAGTTGCATGAGAGCCCTATTTCGGTTTGATGCTGACAATCTCTTCTTCTAAATACTTATGCAAGACTTTTGGCACAAGGATCGACCCGTCTTTTTGCTGATTATTTTCCAGCAGCGCTACCATCAATCGGGACGTCGCGACCCCGGATCCGTTGAGAGTATGGACAAATTGGGGTTTTTCGTTTTTTGGACGATAGCGGGTATTGGACCTGCGCGATTGGAAATCGGTGCAATTGGATACGGAGGAGACTTCGTAATAGCGGTTTTGTCCCGGCAGCCAAACTTCGATATCGATTGTCTTCGCGGCGGCAAACGACATATCGCCGGTCGTAAGGAGCATATTCCGATAGTGGAGGCCGAGTCCCTGTAAAACGTCTTCTGCGCTTGCGAGCATTTGTTCGTAGACGCGGGAGCTATCTTCCGGCTTAGTGAAGCAAAAAAGCTCTACCTTGTTGAATTGGTGAGTTCGGATCAGGCCCCGCTCTTGGGATCCTGCCGCTCCGGCTTCTCTTCGAAAACAAGGACTGTAAGCGGTATATTTCAACGGGAGCTGCTCCTCGTCGATGATTTCGTCCATGTGCATTCCATTGAGAGACGCTTCAGATGTGGGGATCAAACAGAGTTGGTAATCATCGTCTTTGATTTTGAAAACCTGGTTTTCAAATTTCGGAAATTGGCCGACTCCGAACATGACCTCGGGTTTGACTAGCAAAGGAGGCATGATCTGAATGAATCCGTTCGCCCGGTGCGTGTCGAGCATGTAATTGATCAAGGCCCACTCGAACCGCGCTCCGAAATTCGTATAAAGAGGCCATCCGGATCCAGAAATTTTCGCACCCCGGACAAAGTCGAACAGGTGGAGTTTCTCGTTGAGCTCTACATGATTTTTGAAGGGGAAATCGAAGGTTCTTTTTTCACCCCATTCTTTGACGCAGACATTGTCTTTGGGGCTTGGAGATACAGGGACATCGTCCATAGGCACATTCGGAAGCACAGCTAAAGAATGGCGGAATTCCTCTTCCATTTTTGCCACTTTATGGTCGAGCACCCCGATGGCGTCGTTGACCTCGTTCATTTCTGCCATGAATTTGGTGACGTCTTCTCCTTTTTGTTTCTTGATGCCGATCTCTTTCGACGAGTGGTTCCTTTTCGATTTCAGCTCCTCCGCCTCGGTTTTCAAAGCTCTGATTTTTTCATCGAGCGCGATCAAGTGGGAGAGGTTCGTTTCGGGGACTTTATTTTTTAGCTTTTTTTCGAAAGTTTTCGGATCTTTCCGCAATTCTTTGATATCGAGCATGGCCATTCCTCTAAAGAACAAGAGGACGAGTATAGGAGTGGAAGAGGCAAAATGTCAAATCGGACGAATTTTTGAGAAGGCCTCCTTTTTTTTAGTCGCTTCAACATGAATTTTTGCGCGCGTTCATAAATTTTTTTTAAAGAAACGTCTGATATCGAGTGGTTTTCAAATATTTTTTATTACTTGTCGACTTTCGTGTTTGTTTAAACTAATATATTTTCCGAAAAATTTTCGAACTGAAAAGCGAACCTATCCAAATAAAGATTTTCGAGGAGTTTTGAGATGATTTTGCGCGAATTTTTAAAGCGACAGGGCGAAGAAAATATCCGAAGGGCCATCTTTTCGAGCCTTGAGCTTATTAAAAAGGCGCCAAAAGCGCTTAAAAATTCCGAAATAGATTTATTTGGACAGGTTCATGGAGGTTTTTTTTATGGAAGTTGCATTAGAAGTCGCTCCCATTGTTCCACCCGCTAAGGATTGCCACATCTGTTTAGATGTCATTAAAGAGCCTAGATATACATGTCCGAACCCAAACAAGATGGATCCTCATGCAGCTTGTGAAGATTGCCTAAGAAAATGGGCGATCAGGCTGAAATCTTTGAACAAGTTAGATGCCGAAATCACCTGCCCTTTTGGCGGCACTTGTCCGCATCAGATCACTCGTCTTTTGCCTAGACCGGGAGCTCATAGAAGAGCCGCCGATTTTTTTTCGACTCGGCCTGTTATCCCAATATTGGTTTCAGGGTTTCTTTCATCGGGGATCAATGCCGCATTCGGATCTACGGGTACAGCGGGAGAGGCTGCGACAATCGGGGCGGGGACTGCGGCAGGGGTGATGGCGATTGGAACGACATTGTTGGGATTCGCAACCATGAAAGCCTGGGTGCCGCCTGCGCTCGCCGCTCTGGCAGCAGGGGTATCGGCCACGTTAGGAAGCGCAGCAGTAGCCGGGGTTACAAGGGGGGATAATTTCGATGGGGGAGTAATAGGAGGCATGGCCTGCACTGGGGGGCTAGCCTGCGCAGCAGCGGGGGTTGCAGCGGCTGCCGCAAGGGCGGGCATTCGAGATTCGGCAAGTATAGATTTTTTTAAGCAATGGACAGCGGTAACAGGAATCGCCGCATTTTCCATGCTTTTAATTAATAAGGGATCGGCTCCTTTTTTTGGACTTGTAGGACTTTGTACTGCTGTAGGAACTGGTGTTGGCTTTATAGTTATGAGATGTCCAAGGCGTTAAGAGACCTTTTTTGAAGAAATGTGTATTTAAGTTTATTTTTTTGAATTAAATGCTTTAGTTTGTTATAATATTATAAACTAACTATATAATATTTAATTTTCAGTGTCTGATTCTATAAGCGATCGAATCATCAGCTTTTTTTCGCCGATACGGGCTCGTATCGCAGCCTTCGGGATTGTAGCTTCCGCGACGATCTACAACCCTTTTTTAGGCTTAGGAATCGGTTTAGCCTATGCTGGCGGGATCATTCGATGGAACAAAAACCGAAAGGTGCAAGTCGATCCGCCGGTTGAAAGCCGGGTTGCGAATCTGAATCTAATTCCCAATCGCGTAAAGTCAGAGGCGCCTCAACCAGAATCACCGGCTGAATTGCCCCCTGTTCCCAAAGAGGATGATCAAATCGATCCGCCATTCAATCCAAGAAAAAGAAAAGCACCCGCGGAAAGCATAGTCGCAAGCCGGCCCGCGCCGCTGTCTATAAACGAACCGCCTCTTGAAGCGGATCGGATCGATCCAGCATCCCGTTCTAGAAAAAGAAAAGCTCCAGCGGAAAGTGCGGCCGTGAGCCGCGACCCGGCGGAAAAAACCGCTCCTAAATGCGAAAAGGCAATTGAACAGCCCCTTCTTGCCAAGGAGGACGCTCCAGCATTCGGACCTAGAAAAAGAAAAACGTATGCTGAAAAAGCGGTTCGGGATCGCTCTTTGAGAGAAGAAACCGCTTCCAAACGGGCAAAAAGAGATGAACTTTCTCAGATAGACCCGTTCAAAGAGAGGCTGCTCGATGTAGTGGAGCAACGGAAGAAAAGGATAAACAAGAGAAGAGCTTCCGTGGCTCAAAAACCGAAAGATGAGGCCCGGCTATCCGAACAAAGGGAGGCGCTAAAAACAGATCCAATTTCAGTTGTTTTAGCGAGGAATTTGGGCATTCAGATACGCACAGCCCCAAGTCAAATCCTCGAAAATATAACTGAAATTTCAAAAATGATTTCAGCAATTCAAAAATCTCCAAAACAGTTTAAAAGCCAACGTCCAAGATTCATATCCAGAGAGGAATCGGGTTTGGCGAGATCTATTCAAA
>Ga0206923_1012_pt1 | contig 58037 bp, 61 predicted proteins | sample Alteio_BWOrgHeat_64_FD_152961 | JGI IMG/M metagenome (GOLD analysis project Ga0206923, IMG submission 152961) | Enriched cells from forest soil in Barre Woods Harvard Forest LTER site, Petersham, Massachusetts, United States -... | ecosystem: Environmental > Terrestrial > Soil > Temperate forest >...
GCGCCAGGTCAGCCCAACCCTGGACGGCGAGGCCTATTACCAGCGCTGCATGAACCTCATCGCAGATATGGAGGACGCGGAGGGGGCTTTCGTCGGCGCCAAGCCTTCGGGCCTCGTCCGTGTCGATGTTAACGGCACCCACGCCCGATATTTCCTGCTCCCGGGTCTACTGCGCTTTCGGGAGCAATATCCCGATATCCGGCTGCACCTAAGCGAAGTCGACCAACCGGTGGACATGATCCGGGAAGGCCTCGACTGCATTGTGCGGGCTGGCGACTTGAGCGACAGTCCGTTGATCAAGCGACGCCTCGCGATGCTCGACAGGGGCACCTTCGCCAGCCCGGACTATCTCAGCCGCTTCGGTACACCGCGAACGCCTGACGATCTCGAAGGCCACGAAAGGGTCGGCTTGCTGTCGCCCGATACCGGTGAAATCAGGCCGTTTGTCTTCTGCGCCGCCGGCAAGGTCCACCAGATGATGGTGCCCGTTACGGTAACGGTGACCGCTGCCGACACCAATGTCTTCTCCGCATGCCTGGGCCTGGGGCTGACTCAGGCACCGCGATACCGCGTCATTTCAGAGTTGGCCAGCGGTGCGCTGGTCGAGGTGCTCGCTGACTTCCCACCTTGGCCGTTGCCCGTCCATGTCCTCTATTCCCACACGCGCCAGCTGTCGCCGCGCCTGCGCGTGTTCATCGACTGGCTGGCCGCGCAGTTTCGCGAACGGCTCAAGTCAGAGAACCCGTGAATTTTGCCCTCCAATTCCAACGCGGTACGGATCACGGCGACAGCAGATCAACCGTAAATTCGATGAATGTTCGAACCTTGGCAGCCCTCAGCTGGCGCGATGGGTAGAGTGCATAGAGCGGGAAAAGCTCGCCGGACCAGTCCGGGAACAGTTCAACCAGCCTGCCCTCAGCCAGCAAATCTCCGGAGCCGAGTTGCATGATCTGCGCGATGCCGACGCCGGCCTCGCAAGCGCTCAGCATGGCCCCGACGTCTGATACCATGAGACGCGACGCTGGACGGACCGACCTTACCTCACGGTCTCTTCGGAATTCCCATTCGAACGGGCGGGCATTGGCTGCGTCGTAAAAGTCGATGCAGGGCAGCTCTGCGACCTCCGACGGGTGCTTGGGTCGCCCGTAGCGAGCGACGAAATCCGGTGCGGCCACGGTCAGGATGCGGGTCTCGATCAGCTTGCGGGCAACCAGCGACCCACTCGGTGGTTCGCCGAACCGCATCGCCAGATCGAAACCGTCTGCGACCAGGTCGCCGACATGGTCGCGCATGATGAGCTCGACGCGAACGTCAGGGTGACGATTGAGGAAGGCTACCACCTGCGCGGCGAGCACGATGCGGGAGAAGAACGGGTCGACATTGACGCGAAGACGGCCTCGCACAACGCCTGCTGCTCCTGCCGCCGTCATCGCGGCTTGTTCGATGCCGTCCAGATGCGGCCCCACTTCCTCATAGAAGCGCCGACCCTCGTCGGTCAGTGTCATGGTGCGCGTGGTGCGCTCAAGTAACCGGACGCCGACTCGCTTTTCCAATCGGGCGATCGCGCGGCCGACGCCGGACGAGCTCAGACCCAGCGCCTGGGCGGCGCGGGCCATGGAGCCGGCTTCAACGACGGCCATAAGGACCGTCACGCCGGAAAGAAGACGACCGTCATAAGGCATGGCTATTCCGGACTCCTGGTCCGAAGTCTATGTATTTTTCGGCGCTACAATCAAGTCTCAACCCGTGCCAACTTCTCTCCCGAACAGACGGTAACGGCCCTTCAGGAGGTGGAGATGTACGCAGTAACCGGAGTCACCGGGAAGGTTGGGGGCGCGGTCGCCCAAAGGCTGCTCGCCGCGGGCGAGAAGGTACGCGCGGTGGTCCGAGACGAGGCGAAGGGCAAGCCCTGGGCGGATAAAGGCTGCGACGTGTCCGTCGCGGAAATCGGCGACGCGCCCGCTTTGATGGCAGCTTTCGCCGGCACTGACGGCGTCTTCCTCATGACACCGCCCAACTACGATCCGGAGCCGGGCTTTCCGGACACGCAGGCTCATGCGCGCGCCATAGAGACGGCGATCATGGCAGCCCGGCCGGTTAAGCTCGTCTTCCTCTCCACGATCGGCGCGCAGGTGGACGAGCCCAATCTCCTCAATAATGCGAAGCTGACCGAGGAGATGCTGCGGCGGGCGCCGGTCCCGGTCGCATTCCTCCGCGCCGCCTGGTTCATGGAGAATGCCGCCGGGGATATCGAGGCCGCACGGTCTGGTGTGGTCCCGAGCTTCCTGCAACCGCTCGACCACGTCATTCCCATGGTGGCGACGGCCGACATCGGCGCCACCGCCGTCGCGCTCCTGCAGGAAAACTGGAACGGAGTGCGCATCGTCGAACTCGAAGGCCCGCGCCGCTATGCAGCGGCCGATATCGGCCGGGCTTTCGCGGCGGCACTCGCCCGCAAGGTGCGGATGGACCCGGTCCCACGTGATAGCTGGGAACAGCTGTTCCGATCGCAGGGCATGAGGCATCCCATGCCGCGCATCCGCATGGTCGACGGCTTCAACGAAGGCTGGATCGACTTCGAGGGCGGCGGCGAGCATCGCCGAGGAAGCCTAACGCTCGAAGCCGTGATCGCAGGCCTGATCGGCACGAGGGAGGCAGCATGAGCAGCAGAACATGGACCGTCCGGCAGGTGCTGGGTGTGGCAGCGGTCGCCAGCCTCGCGCTCGCCGGTTTCATGGCCCCGGGCCGGGGCGCCACGCTAGCAGGGAGCAGCACCATGACGATGAAGCAGGACCTCGCGGACCGCGAAAAGGATATTCACTGGCCGGAGGGTTTCGACCCGTCGCAGGCCGACTTGTTCTCGCACAACGCACTCGTGATCAATGCCTCGTGCGAGCGAATCTGGGGACACATCATCGACGCGACGATGTGGCAGCAGTGGTATCCGAACTCAAAAGATGTTCGCATCGACGCCGGCAACGTCCTCAAGGACGGCACGGTGTTTCACTGGTCAACCTTCGGCCTGCCGCTCGAGAGCCGGGTTAATGAGTTTGTGCCCTACACCCGTATCGGCTGGTACGGCTACACGCCCGGCGCCGCGCCGACCTTTTATCACACCTGGTATCTGAAGCCGCAGGGAGACGTGTGCCTCGTGGTGACCGACGAGGTCGGCAAGGGCAAGGACGCGGCCCATCTCCGCGAGACAGATGAAAGTCTCATGCATCGCGGACACGACCTTTGGTTGGCGACACTGAAATGGGTTTCCGAGGGCAAGTAAGCAGCCATAGGCGATTGATCTGCGGCATCGTGGAACCGGCCCGAATGCGCGGGGATGGGGGTCATTTTCCATGAGCGGTTAACGAACTACCTGCAGCGGGAGACTGTCGGGGTTCCAGACCGAAGATTTCTTTGCCAATCCAGCCGCGGCATATCCCGGCGGGCTAACTTTATCACTGAGGCTAACGAAGGCCGCCCCTGGTGGGGCGGTCCTCCTTGGCGATCCTTGTCCACAGATTTCGCGCAAAGTCGCCAGGCAGCCAGCCTAATAGTGGTGAGTCAGTTTGGGCTTGTATGAGACCGCGAAACCGCCTGATACGCCACTGGTACTGCACCGCCAGTTCGAACAGGGCAGGGCTGCAGCAACCGAACGGCAGGGGCAAGATAGGGGTGCCTCCAAGTGGGCGCGCTCAGCATGCATGTGTCAACGGAGACGCAAAGGTCGTGTCCGCCGTGAAGCCTCTCCTAGTCCCTGCTTTTTGTCTCCTCACCATCGCTTCCGCCCCAGCTTTGAATGCTGCATAAGAAGCGCACCGTATGCTGCCTTCAATCTGCGGAAGACCCTATGGTTTCGATCTCCTTCACCGTAAACGGACGACCGGTCAGGATCGCTGCGGATGGCGATACGCCTCTGCTCGACGTGCTCCGCAACCATCTCGATCTCACTGGCACACGGTTCGGATGCGGCCTTGAGCAGTGCGGGGCGTGCATGGTGCTGATTGATGGGGTGGCCGAGAAATCCTGCGGCATGGCGCTGTCGACCGTTGCTGGTAAGCGTGTACTGACCATCGAAGGGTTGGGGACGCCGACCCGCCCACACCCGCTACAGCAGGCTTTCATCGATGAACAGGCCGGCCAATGCGGCTATTGCCTCTCCGGCATATTGATCTCGGCAAAGGCATTGCTCGATCGCAATCCGGCGCCCACGCGAGCCGAGATCGCGGAGGCGCTCGACGGTAATATTTGCCGCTGCGGTACGCACCGCCGGATACTGCGGGCAGTTGCCCTTGCCGCAGTGCGAATGCGCGGGCAGGTGTGCCCATGACACTCCCGACCGCCGAGCCGCCGCCAGCGGCGCTGCCGCCGTTGCTGAAAGACAATCCACGCCTCGATCAATGGGTGCGGTTCGAGACGCCGGGGCGTGTCACCGTATCGACTGGTCGGGTTGAAATTGGCCAGGGTGTCTTGACGGCGATGTTGCAGATCGCCGCCGACGAACTCGACGTTTCTCCCGATCGCATCGATCTGCGAACCGGCGACACCACGCAGACCCCGGACGAGGGCTACACGGCGGGTAGCCAGTCGATCCAGTTTGGCGGTATCGCGATGCGCCTTGTTTGCGCCGAAGTACGTGGTCTGTTTCTCGCGGCGGCGGCATCACGCCTGGGCTGCGCCGCAGCTGATCTTTCGATGGAAGACGGTGCTGTCTTCCGTCATGGCAAGACGATTGAACAGAATTACTGGTCGCTTGGTCATACCGTCGACCTGGCACGACCGGCGACTGCCAGCGCAGCCATCAAGCCGGCGAACGATTACCGCGTCGTTGGCCGGAATGCGTCCCGCGTCGATCTTGCAGCCAAGGTATTTGGCGCACCGATCTTCATCCACGACATGAAGCTCGACGGCATGGTGCATGCGCGTGTCGTGCGCCAGCCACGCCGAGGCGGCACGGTCGCCAAAATCAACCAAGCCGCGATCCGCCGTGCCGGCAAAGAGGAGATCCAGATCGTCCGCCACGGCAACTTCATCGCCATCCTTGGTGCAGACGAAACCGCCGTCGATGCCGCTGCCGCTGTGGCGCCCAGATATGTTACCTGGGACGGGATCGATCCGATCAACCCGTTGCAGGAGGAGGCGCGCTGGCTGCAGCAACAGCCAACGGTCGATCAATCGCTTGGCGCGCCGCTGCCGGATGATCCGTTGCGATCCAATTATGAGGCGACCTTTAGTCGGATGCACGTCGCCCACGCCTCGATCGGGCCATCCTGCGGGCTGGCGGTCTATCGCGACGGCGAATTGCAGGTGTGGACGCATTGCCAGGGCGGCTATCCGCTACGGGCGGCGTGGGCCCGTACGCTGAAGATTCATCCGGCGGTGATCTCGGTGAAGCACGTCCAGGGTTCGGGCTGCTATGGCCACAACGGCGCCGACGATGCAGCCGCTGACGCCGCGGTGATTGCCTTTCTCAAGCCGGTACACCGATTCGAGTGCGATGGCGGCGAGAGGAAGAATTCGGTTTCGAGCCGGTAAGCCCATCGATGGTGGTCACTGTGCGGGCGACGCTCGACGAGGCTGCGCGTCCGATCGATTGGACTACGGAGATTTGGAGCGGCAAGCATGTGAACCGGCCTGGTAGCGGCGGCAACCTGCTGGCAGCCGAGGCCCTGCCTGACCCGCCACCAGCACCGCCGGCCTTCGAGGCACCGGGACCGCCCGGCGCGGGCACCCGCAACGGGGAACCACTCTACGGTTTTGCAGCGAAGCGTATTGTGCATCACCTAATCCCCGACACGCCGGTCCGGACTTCATCGCTGCGCGGCCTTGGAGCGACGATGAACGTCTTCGCGATCGAGGCAGCGATTGATGATCTCGCGGAACGTGCCAACCAGGACCCGGTCGCCTATCGCCTATCGGTTCTGCCGGATCCGCGTGCCCGAGCCTGCATCGAGCGGGTGGCGCAGATGAGCGACTGGCGGCCGGGCGAGCCGGCCGGCACAGGCCATAGCCGCGGGATCGGCTTCGCCCGTTACAAGAACATGGCCGGCTATGCCGCGGTCGTCGCCGAGGTTGAGATCGATGAATGTGTGCGCGTTCTCAATGTATGGTGCGCCGCCGATGGCGGACTGGTCATCAACCCGGACGGCGCGATCAACCAACTCGAAGGTGGTATCATTCAGGGCGTTAGCTGGGCATTGAAAGAAGGTGTGCGGCTCGACACCACCGGGATCAGCTCGCGCGATTGGGAAAGCTATCCGGTGTTGCGTTTCAGCGAGGTGCCGGAACTCTTCGTCGAGCTGATAAACCCGCTCACCGATCTGCCGCCACTGGGGCTCGGCGAGGCGACCGGCGGTCCGACGGTCGCGGCGATCGGTAATGCCGTGGCACAAGCGCTTGGTGCGCGAATCCACGATCTGCCAATGACGCGCGAGCGTGTCATGGCGGCTCTGCTTAAGGAGTGAAGTGCTGCAGGACGCAGGCAAGCGTCTCGATCGGAACGGCGGCCACCCGGAGTGCCGTCTCCGCTTCTGCATTGTGTTCGAGTGCTGACACCCCGCCCGTGTCACCAGGAAGACCTGCTTGCGCACGGAGCGCGTCGGGCGAAAGCGGCTTCCAAGGGAGGCTTGGAAGGTACAGGATTTTCCAGTTCGCTTCAGGGGCATCACGAGGCAGCCTCCGCGGCGAACCAAGCTGGCGGGCGAAGTGATGGATCGCCGCCCGTCATCCCGATAAACCGATCATCGTGCCACCGGGCGATCGGGTGGGACGGGACAATGCAACAAAGTCCCAGGCTGCGGAAGCCTCAGGGCAGAGCTGTCGCCAACAGCGTGACGCGGCCGCCGATGCCCTTTAGATTGCTGCCACGATCACGAGGAAGCTATGCCGAGTATGAAAATGCATCGAGTGTTGATCACCGGCGCGGGCGGGCGCATCGGCCGCGGCCTGCGCGAGACATTGCGCGGCGTCTATCCAATCCTGCGCCTCTCCGACCGGGTGCCGGTCGCCCCGGCGCGCGACGGCGAGGAGGTCGATCAGACCGACATCGCCGACATGGAATCGGTCGAGCACATGGTGCAAGGGTGCGACGGCATCATCCATCTCGGCGGCATCTCGGGCGAGAACACCTGGGAGCAAATCCTCGAAGGCAACATCGTCGGCCTTTACAACACCTTTGAGGCGGCACGGAAAGCAGGCGTTAAGCGCATTGTCATGGCCACCTCGAACCACGCGGTCGGCTTCTATCCGCGTTCGCAGACGATCGACCATCAGGTCACGGTGCGACCGGACAGCCGCTACGGCGTGTCGAAAGCGTTCAGTGAGGCGCTCGCCAGTCTTTATTCCGACAAGCACGGGATGGGGTTTTTGTGCGTCCGCATCGGCAATTACGGCACGCACCCGATCGACAGCCGCCGCCTTTCGATCTGGGTCAGCCCGCGCGACCTGACCCAGCTCGTCCATATAGGCCTCGAACATCCCGATGTCCGCTACGAGATCGTCTACGGCGTCTCCGGCAACCAGCGCTCGTGGTACGACAATTCCAACGCCTATCGCCTCGGCTACCAGCCGGAAGACGATTCCGAGCCGCAAGCCGCCGAGGTTCTTTCCGCCGAAGCCGGCCAGCCGAAAAACCCGATCGCCGAAAAATACCAGGGTGGCACCTTCCCCGCAGAGGGATACGACGCCGCCACGGAGCGTAAGTGACCCAGGATCGTGGTCTCTTTCGTCTGCTGGTCACTTTCAGTGCTGATCCAAGGCGAGCGACGTTCCGCTCGATCTGATCGAAGGAGACGTTGTGGTTTCGGAGTGACTGTCCGAAGTATCCTGCAGTCAACACGCCAGTGAGCAGCTTCAAAAGCTTATGGCCGAACATGGCGTGATCTGCAGCATGAGCAGGAAGAAAACTAATTATCGCTGCCTGGAGGCTGCCGGCGCGATCGAAGACCTCGACGCGGCAACCGCCTACCATTTTACCGAATGGCTGCCTCGAAATATCGTCGTGGCCCTATAAAAGGAGTCAGCAATGCAATACACCAAACTAGGCCGCACCGGGCTCGATGTCTCCCGGCTCTGCCTTGGTTGCATGAGCTATGGTGGCGGCAATAGCGGCTTCCATCAATGGTCGCTCGGCGAGGAAGAGAGCCGTCCGTTCATCAAGAAGGCGCTTGAAGCCGGCATCAATTTCTTCGATACCGCCAATCGCTACTCGGTCGGCAAGAGCGAGGAGGTTCTCGACCGTGCGCTCAACGATTTCGCGCGACGCGAGGAAGTGGTCATCGCCACTAAGGTCTTTAACCGAATGCGCCCCGGCCCGAATGGTGCCGGTTTGTCCCGCAAAAGCATCCTGTTCGAGATCGATGAGAGCCTGCGCCGGCTCGGCACCGATTATGTCGACCTCTACCAGATCCATCGCTTCGATCATGAAACCCCGATCGAAGAGACGATGGAGGCGTTGCACGATGTCGTGAAGGCAGGCAAGGCCCGTTATATCGGCGCCTCGTCGATGCGTGCGTGGGAGTTTGGCAAGGCCTTGGCGGTCGCCGAGCGCAACGGCTGGACACGCTTCGTCAGCATGCAGAATCTGGTCAACCTGATGTATCGTGAAGAAGAGCGTGAGATGCTGCCGCTCTGTGCCGATCAGGGCATCGGCGTTATCCCCTGGAGCCCACAAGCGCGCGGCAGACTGACCCGCGACTGGGACTACAAAAGCATCCGTACGGAGACCGACGAAGCCTACAGCCGCATGTTCAAGAACACGACCGAAGAAGCCGATAAACGGGTCGTCGATCGCGTCGCCGAGGTGGCGAAGGCGCGAGGCGTGCCGCGGGCGCAGATCGCGCTGGCCTGGTTGCTGCACAAGCCGGTCATCACGGCCCCCATCGTCGGCGCAACCAAGTTGGAGCATCTCGACGATGCGCTTGCTTCGCTCGAGGTGAAATTGTCGGCCGGGGATATCGCCGCGCTGGAGGAACCCTATGCCCCGCACGCTGTGGCCGGGTTTGCCTGACGCAACTGCTCCAGGAACAAGCATCTCGCGGGGCGCGGTGAGGAGTCGCTTTCGCCCCGTCGCGGATTAGGACGAAGGAAGCCGGCGGGCCACCGCTGCTCTCTGCATCAGAGTCGCGTAGCAATACTTAGGAGGCCCGAAATGGCGCACATCAATATAGAATTCACGTTGTTCTCTGCCTTCTACTCGCCACTGATTTCGGTGATGTCTGGCGGCTTCCTGAAGGCTGAGGGGCTGGAGGCCGATTGGACAGTCTCTCCGCCTGGCGTTTCTGCGTTAAAGGCACTGGAGGAAGGGCGCGCCGACGTCATCCAGTCCGCTCCAAGCCAGGCCTTCACATCCCTTGCAAAGGGAGAAACGCCAACGGCCATTCATTTTGCGCAGATCAACGAGATGGACGGGTTCTTCATCACCGGTCGGGCTCCCGATCCAGACTTTGATTGGAAGAGGCTCGAAGGGTCAGAGGTAATTCTCTTCGGAGGCGGCCAGCCTCTGGCGATGTTCAAATATGCCTGCCACAAGGCCGGCATCGATTTCGCCAAACTCAAAGTCATCGGCGTTGGTGGTGCCGAGGAAATGGATAAGGCGTTTCGGGAAGGCAAGGGGCAGTATGTTCAGCAGCAAGGGCCCTTCCCGCAGCAGCTCGAGGCCGATGGGGTTGGGCACATCGTTGCGCAATGCGGCCCGAAGATCGGACCTGTCGCCTTTTCGAGCCTCGCGGCGACGCGGCACTGGTTGCAATCCGATGTCGCCAAGGCATTCATGCGCGCCTACACGAAGACACGAGCCTACATGCTGGCTACATCGGCAATCGAGATCGCCAAAGCGGAAAAATCAATCTTCCCCTCAATCGAGCTTGATGTCCTGGCGCAGTGTATCTCAAGCTATCAACAACTGGGTTGCTGGACTTCACATGTGGAGATCACACGGCCGGCGTTCGAGGTAGCGCTCGATGTCTTCAAGCATTTCGGTTCGCTCAAGGAGCGATATGCGTACGATCAGGTTTGCGCGCCTCCGCCATCCACAAGATGAGACTAAGCGCGCCTAAACGTTCCTGACACCGACTGTTGTTTCGCCGTTCAAGCTGATAATGTGGCGGTTGCTTTCGGCCAGCCCCGTTTTCCTGTTCAAAGTGGGATGATCGCCTGCCTGTCGTGCCTATCCCGGCACGAATAATAGCGCAACATAATGAAGAGCGTTTTTCGCTTGGCGGCGCGGCTCCCAGCCGCAGAGCCCCCGCGGCCAGGCTTAGGCGCCGCGCCGCCAAGCGAAAAACGCTTTTCATTATCAAGAATAGAGGGAAGGAAGGCCGGGGCGACCGTTTCTTGTCAGGTTCGACCGCTGAGTGGACCGCGCCTGGGGGTATTTTGTTCGCGAGCTCGGTCACGGCCGCCATGATCCGGCGCCAGGTTGTCGCCCCGTCGTCATCGCCGGCAAGCGCGAGCTCGTCAGCTCAAGTGGCGCTTTCCTCGAGCGCCTTCTCGCCGTAGTGTTTTAGCATCAGCTGCGCTGCCCGCCAAATGTCAATCTCGGGTATCACGCCGAGAAAGCTGCACGGTCGTCGTCGGTAAAGGTTTAGGCTAAGATGGATCCCCAGTTGGTGTCTCGTGTCTCTCGTGGGCTCCAGGCGTGATGACCGAGTGCCAACGAGGCGAGGCAAAACGATGGCGGCTACGCTTCACAGAGGAGACGGACACATGGCACAAAAAGGTCGCGGGATTTTCATGGTGTAGGTTGATATCGACGCCCCGCACGTGCAGGAATTCAACAAGTGGTATAACGAGGAACATCTACCGGAATTGCTGTCGGTGCCCGGCATTCTCTCAGCGGCCCGCTACGAGGCGGTCAAGGGTGGCCCGCAGTACCTGGCATGCTATGAAGTTGGAAAGCGTGGCGGTGATGCAGACGCTGGCGTTTACCAACCGGCCGCGGACGCCGTGGGGACAGAAAGTCTCGCCGTCCGTGATCGGGAAGAATTTGACACGCATTGTCGGGGAACAGATTTACCCGGACGGCGTGGAAATGCCGGAGCGTGGCATGGCGCCGGTGTTGCAGATTGGCCGTATGTCCGTCCCCGCCGAGGTCGATGCGGAGTGGAACGCCTGGTACAGTAGGGAATATGTGCTATCGGGTTCTCCAGGGTACCAGCGGCTACAGCACGGTTTACGAATTTGCCAGCACGGTCGTGCCCGAAAGCCCGGAGTGGAAGGAGCAACAGCAACATTCCTCGCCCAATTCGCCGCGCATGCGGCAGGCCATGACGCATGCACCGGGTTCTGCCGGGGTGTACGCACGGGTCAATCCATAAAGTCCAGGGTGCGCTCGCGGCATTGGGGACGATTCAGTGGAGGGGCAGGGTCGGCGCGCGTCAACCCTACCGCCGCTATGGGCGGATAACCGTTGATCGGCTTGTGTGGGAAAGCTGTCAAAAGCCTTCGGTCTCTCACGCTCAGCATAGTGGGTCGGACGGCCGGACTGCGACCAGCGACTCCTATAACGAGGCCGACCGGAGTGAACGCGACCCTGGCCCGTCCGTTGCGCTTCAGTCGGCGAAATCGCCGGCCTGCCAGTACCTGCAACCGTTTAGGAAGAGATTGACGCAATTATCAGCCCAGCAATCGAGCTCGGTCCCGGTCATCGGTGTCCCGAGGCCGACGGCGCGGCGCTGTGGCACCGTCATCAGGAGAGAAAGGAATTGCTCGGCGGCGAATTCCGAGCGGTCGATCGCAAGTCGGCCGGCGCGGGACTCGCGCTCCAGCAACGCCGTGATTTGCCTGACGGCTTCGCCGCGGCTGCCTTCGCGTGCGACGATAGCGGCAAGCTCAGGGAAGCGTTGGGCCTCAGTCAGCATCAACCGGGTGAGCGCCAGCGTGATCGGGGCAACGGATGCGTGCACGGCCAGTCGGGCAAGACGGAGCAGCACCTCTCTAAGGTCGCCACCCTCAAAGACAGGTACGTCGGGCGACGGCCTGATCCCCTGAATAATCCTACGAAGGACTGCGTCAAACAGCGCCGCCTTGTCGGGGAAACGGTGATAGAATGTTCGCTTGGAAATCGCGGCGCGTTGCGCGACAGCCTCAATGCTGGTGGCGCCGTAGCCTTCGGTCAGGAACAGATCGGCTCCGACATCGAGAATGCGATCCCCGAGAAGCGCAGCTTGCTCGCGAGAAGGGCGGCCGCCCCGCCGAGCGGGCTGAGGCTCGGCGGTTGCAACGATGGCTTTGACGTTGTGAGTACTCAACACACGAATAAGTCCAGTGAGCTGCCACCGCAATCCTACGCTGGAGGGTGCAGATTAGCGACCGTAGTAGCCCGGTGGCGGGTAATACGCCGGCGGCGAATAATAGGTCGGCGGGGGCGGATAATACGCCGCTGGGGGCGCATAGACCGGCGGCGCTAAAGCCCGAAACGGAGCCGTGGCGACGATGGCGGCACCGGTCACCACCGCTGCTCCGAGCGCGAACGGCCAAAATACGGGACCGCCGCCGTGCCAGCGGGCAAAGGCCGAATTGATCGGCGCGGCGCCCAGCGCGATCGAGGCAACGCCGGCGACAGCCACATTTCTGAGCTTCATCATGACGAACTCCCGTGTCAGCGGAGCACCTCATAGCACTCGGCATAACTAAACGCAACTGTTGCGTAGCGTTCTGCAGCCAGCCGCCACGAACGACGATCTATGGGATGGCCCGAATCGGCGCAGCCCACGACCGGCTCCCGCCGGGAATGACCGCTTTCGGGATCAGCGGCCCATAGTCTTAGATGGCTTCATGGGGTCGAGACCTGCCAACAACGGGTTACGATCTACACCGGATGCCGCGCGAGGTGGGCCAGCATCAGGGCGTTGACCTCTTCCGGGACCTGATCAGCTGCGTAATGGCCCACGCCAGCGAGCGGGGCGAAAGTGTATGGACCCGCGATGAACTCGGCGGTGCCTTCGGCCGCCATGCGGCCGACCGTGTCGTCGGCATCGCCCCAGATAAGCAGCGTCGGCACGCGCGTGGCACCCACTGGCGCATGCCCCGTGCCGCGGGCGCGGTACCAGCCGATCGCAGCCGCCATCGCCGGACGGTTGCCGATAACCGAGATGTGCTTCTCGATCGCCGCCTCCGGCACCCCGTTGCCGCGCAGCCGCGCACGCACCCAATGCGCGTCGTCCACCAGGACCTTGTCCTCGGCCCCAGGCTCCAGCAGCCATTTGTGATGAGCAGAGCGTGTCGGTTGCTCCGGATCGTCCCGCATGGCGCGGTTGAACGCGAGCGGGTGCGGACGCGACAGCATGGTTAGCGAGCCCAACCGCTCGGGCCAGCGCTCGGCGATGTTCCACGAAAGGCTGCCACCCCAGTCGTGCCCGGCGAGGTGAAAGCGGCGTTCGCCATGCCCGAGCCCGGAGACGATGGCCATGGCGTCGCCGATCAACACGTCGATAACGTAGTTGGCATGCTCTGCTGGGTCCGGCCGTGCACCGGATGCGTAGCCGCGCTGATTAGGGGCGGCCACAAAATAGCCGGCCTCGGCGAGCGCAACCGCCTGCGATTCCCAGTAATGGCGGGAGACGCAGAAGCCGTGCAGCATCAATACCAGCGGTCGGCCGGGATCGCCGGCGACCGAGACGTCGAATTCCATCCCCGGCGCTGTCCGCACGATGCGCGTCTCAATCGTCGTGGTCATCGTCGGTTCCTTGCCTCGCCAAAATCCCCGCGTGCAATTTGGAACAGAAGCCGCTTGGTTCACATCCGGCCGTAGTGCGCGGCACTCAGTAGGGACGGTCGCCACGCACAAGCATCCGATACAGGCGGCGATGCTGGCTGTGATCGTAATCGAAGCCGGCTTTATGCAATGAGGCGCGGTCATCGATGATCAGCAGGTCGCCCTTTTCATACTCGTGCGCATAGCAAAATTGTGGCTGGGCGATCTTATCGGTCAGGTCCTGCAAAAAATCCTGGGTTTCTTCGGGTGACATGCCTGTGACCGTCTCGGTCTTGCCTTTATGAAACCAGACGGCCTTGGTGCCGGTCTCCGGGTGGGTGCGGACCAGGGGATGCACGGTCGGCGATTTTTTCGCCTCGAGCTGGGCCTTCACGACATCTGGATTGCCTGTCTTCATCCGCGCGCTGCTGATCAGCGTATTCTCAGTTTGCGCGTCGGCGAGCTTCAGTTTCACGTCGTCTGGGAGTGCTTCGTAGGCCGCACGCGCGTTGCAAACCGATGTCGCGCCACCCTTGTCCGGCACTGCTACCGCATAAAGCATGGTGAACTTGGGCGGCAATTCCTGGTTGGTGTGGTCGGTGTGCCACGTGGCGTTGACGCCAACTTTCGCGGTCTGACCCTTGCTGTCTTTGTGACGGTTGTCGAGCACACTGATCAACGGAAATCCGTCAACCAGATAGCGCCGGTTCTGGTCCTCCATCAACTCGCCGAACATTTCTCCGGCGGCTTGCAACTGGCCTGGGCTGAGATGCTCTTGCCCACGAATCACAAGGACCACATTTTCAACAACAGCGTCGTAGAGCTTCTTCTGTGTCGCGTCGTCGACGGGATACGCAAGGTCGATACCGGTCACAATGGCGCCGATGTGCTCCTTTACCTTCGCAATCTCCATAGAATGTGTGGGTATCTTTGATGCGACAGCGCTCATGATCTGGCTCCTCCTGTCGTGACCCGCGGATTGCGGCGGGGGCGGGCGGCATTTCCGGAAAACACTCTCGCCGATAGGATCGGCCGAATGTTCGCATCTATCAAGTATCGCGCGATAACCATGTCGCGTCTGGCAATCCCTGAGTCGACCGATAATTGCGCCCGCCGAGCCGTCCAGCGCAGGCGAATGTCCGCTTTCGGGAAGCTCTTCCGGGTTCAAGAGCGGCGCGGTTGGGTCGCAGGCCGACACTCACCGCTCCGCGAGTCTGATCGAATGGGAGGTAAGCGTTGTGGGGACGACGGGGCAGACTTTGGTTGGCGCAACGCGATGGTTTGGGGCCTGCGGAACGTGTATCTTCGATAGATCGCTGCTCATCACGGCGCCCCCGACGTTGTGCGTACTCTGGTGCCCCGTGATACCAGGTGCCCAGATCGGAACCCGTCGGCGCCCGGCCGATCTCGATGCAATGCTATTTCATCATACCCAGCAGCGGCAGGTGGTAGCCGTCCTTGTAGGCCGGCTCCAGACCGAGGTAGTTCTGAAGAAAGCCCACGCACCAGGCGTGAATATGGGCCCTATAATAATCGGGAGGGGATATTATGCGGCGCCGCGATTTTCTGAAGGCAGCCCCCGCGTTGATGGCGCCAGCTTTGGCCCACGCCCAGCCCCGGCCGCTGCGCTACATTCCGAACGCGGGCCTTTCGACGATCGATCCGATCTGGACGACCGCCCTAGTCGCGGGAATCCACGGGTACATGGTGTTCGACAGGCTGTATGGCCTCGACGATATGGGCCAATCGCGTCCGCAGATGTGCGCGGGACACGACGTATCGGCCGATGGGCTGACCTGGACATTTACCTTGCGCGACGGTTTGACGTTCCATGACGGCGAACGGGTCCTGGCGAAGGACTGCGCGATGTCGGTGCGGCGCTGGGGCTCACGCGATTCGTTTGGGCAGCCATTGCTGGCTGCGACGAACGATATCGAAACCATCGACGATCGCCGCTTCCGCATCCGGCTGAAGCGGCCGTTCAGCCAGATGCTGTACGGGCTGGCGGCTCGGGGATGTTTCATGATGCCGGAGCGGATGGCGAAAACGCCTGGCACCGAACAGATCAGGGAGACCGTTGGGTCGGGACCATTCCGCTTCCTTCCCGACCAGTGGGTCTCGGGCGTCAGCGCAGCCTATGCGCGGTTCGACGGATACGTGCCTCGGCAGGAACCGCCGAGCTTCCTGGCGGGCGGCAAGGCGGTGAATGTCCAACGTGTCGAATGGGTCGTGCAGCCGGACCCGGCGACCGCGGCGGCGGCCCTGCAAAAAGGCGAGGTCGACTGGCTCGAAGTGCCCTTGATCGATCTTTGCCCGATGCTGCGCCAATTGCCGGGCGTGCAGGTCGCGGTGAACGATCCGTTTGGTTGGCCGCTGGTCCTTGCGCTCAACCATGTCCAGCCGCCATTCAACAATCCGAAGCTGCGACAGGCGCTGCTGCCGGCGATCGAACAAAAGACGTTCCTGGCGTCGGTGATCGGGGACCAGACCGAACTTGGCCGTGCGCCGTCGGGATATTTCATCGAGAGTCAGCCGATGTCGAGCCATGCCGGGCTCGAGGTCCTGTCCGGACCGCGCGACGACGCCCTGAAACTGGTGCGGGAATCCGGTTACGGCGGAGAAAAGGTCGTGATGCTGGCGCCGACCGATCGGCCCGTTTACATGCAGATGATGCAGGTCGCGCGCGACCTGTTCGTCCGGCTTGGCCTGAACGTGGATTTCCGGTCCATGGACTGGGGTTCGGTGGTGACCCGGCGCACCAGCCGCGAACCGGTGAACCAAGGCGGCTGGAGTTGCTTCATCACCCAGATTGAGGGCGTGGCAGCTTGCACGCCGGGCGGCAGTTTCGAGCTACGGGGCAATGGCGCCAAGGCCTGGTTTGGCTGGCCGGACGACGAGGAACTGGAACGCCTGCGCACCGCTTGGTTCGACGCGCCAGACCTTCCGGCGCAGAAGGCGATCGCCGAGAAAGTTCAGATGCGTGCGCTGGAAACCTTGCCGTGCACTCCGCTTGGGCAACTGTTCCAGCCGACAGCGTTCCGATCCGATATCAGGGATATCGGGACGGCGGCGTTCCCGCTGTTCTGGGGGGTGCGCCGGGCGTAACGGCTGGGTTCGCCTCACTGCTCAAACCAAAGCCCCCGGGTTCCGAACATAGTTATCCTTGATCGCATCGGCCGCCCAACAGGCCAGCATGCCAATCGTCTCGGTGGGGCCGTTCGCGGGGTTTTGCGGGAACGCGCTGCCGCCCACCACGAACAGATTCGAAACGTCCCACGACTGCAGGTATTTGTTGACGACGCCGGTCGATGGATCGCTGCCCATCACGGCGCCCCCGACATTGTGCGTGCTCTGATAACCCACGAGTCCGAAATGCGTGCCCTTGGTCTTGCCGCCCAGGCGCGACCCGTTCATAGCCCGGCCGATCTCGGCACAGCGCTCGTCGATGTACTTCATCATGCGCAGTTCGTTATCGTTCCAGTCGAACGTCATACGCAGCAGCGGTAGGCCGTACGCGTCTTTGTAGGTCGGGTCGAGATCAAGATAGTTGTGCCGGTAGCTCAGGCAGGTGCCGTGACTGGTGATCGCGATGTTGCGGCGGTAGTTGTACGCCACGGCCTTCTTCCATTCGCCGCCCCAGCGCGGCGTGCCCGGCGGCACCACCTTGCCTTTGATCGGCGCCCCGCCGCGCGCCGAGGTATTGACATAGGCGCCGCCGATGAAGCCGAGCGGGCCGCGGTCGATCACGTCGCCGTTGAGTTCGTCGAACGACGTGTTGAGCTGGCCGCCGCCGATGAACGGATTGAACTCGCGATCATCGAAGAACACGTGCACCGAACTGCCTTGCTGATAGGAGTAGTTGCGGCCGACCACGCCTGTGCCGGTGCGTGGATCGTTCGGCGTGCCAATGCCCGACAACAGCAGCAGCCGCGTGTTGCTGAAGCAATACGCACCCAAGACCACGATGCTCGCCGGTTGCTCCACTTCGTTGCCGCGCGCGTCGATGTTGGTGACGCCGGTGGCCTGTTTGCCGGTGGAATCCGTGTTGACGCGCAGCGCGTTGCATAACGGGCGCAGCTCGAATGTCGGCTGCCGGGCGAGCGCGGGGTGCACCGAGGTGAGCGGATTGGCCTTGGCACCTTGCGCGCATACATGGCTGGAGCAAAAGCCGCCACGCGCGCATTCGAGCATCTGGACCCGACACAGGTTGCGGTAGTCCTGCGTCATCGCCGCGGTTGGGCCCTGGAACGGCACATAGCCCAGCGAGCTCACCGCGTCGGCGAACAGCCTGCCTTCATACGAGGGCCGGGTCGGCGGGTTTCGATACCCGCGCGAGCGCGGCCCTTCGTGCGGATTGCCGCCTGGCTGGATCTCGCCGTTCAGGTTGCCGGCCTTGCCGCCGACGCCAAAGATATGCTCGAACTGGTCGTAGTATGGTTCGACCTCGTCCCAGGTGACGCCCCAGTCCAGCGGATGGCAGTCCTCGGGAATGAACGATGCGCCATAAAGCGTTCCTTGATGCGCGAGTGCATTTCGAAATCATGCGGGAGAAAGCGGCGCGCATTGCCTCCCCAGTGTGTCGCCGTGCCACCGACCATCTCGCCTGGCCTGAATGCACCCATCTCGCGCATCGGCAGCGCCGTCTGCGCATCGTTGTTGCGAAATGTGATGGTGTCGCGCGGCCTATCACCATAGGTACACGACCGATCCGGAAAATGTGAAAGCGCTGCCGAACGGCGAAGCGTGGCTGGCGAGTGTCGAACGTGTGGGCGAGAACGTTCGACACCTCTCTGTTCACCGCGGTCATAACCTCGACGTTTTAAACAGCCATGACCCGCTCGTCGACGTGTCCACCGCCAAACAGATGACGTTCACGGGCACTCGCGAGGAGTTGCGCGCACGTCTCACGCAGCTCGAGGCCAGGGGCGCCACCGGCATAATCTTCGGGACTAGCGGTTATGATGTCGAGCGGGAGCTGAGGGCCTACGCGGAGGTCGCGGGACTGAGGTGACCGAGGCGCGGCGCTTATTGGTGAGCAAGGATCAACGCGCACGCAACAAATTTCTGCCTCTTGCACTGATCGAAGACTGCAATGGGCATTTTAACCACAAGTTTCTGGCCGCCAGCGCGCGCGTCTGCTGTCAGTTGGATCAACGGTCCCTCGCGGGGAGGATCACCAGCGAGCGTGACGCGCCGAGAGGCGTCTATCGCTGGGTGCGTCGCATAGACATGCCGGAACTCAATGCGATGGTGCCGAAGCCCTGTGCGCCGGCCTATTCGGAGCGTTCCTGGCACGAAGCTGTGCCGACGAGACGACCAAGGTCCGTCACCTGTTTTCTGACATACTTCCTCGTGGATACACGGGTTTGTACAGCCATCTGGCGCGGTTTCTCGCTCCCGGGCGCAGCAGCGGCTTATCGGGCGATGGTTTACCTACTGCTGACCAGGATGCGCCGGCTCCGCTCCCGGTGCATGTGGTAGATCTGATACAAAGTGCCGCCGCCACAAGGGGCGAGACAGGGATCGGGAATGACACGCGAGAAGTACTGTTATCGCTCCTTGTATTCGCTTGCTGTTGTGCTATAGGGGCTTATGGCCGACTCGTTCACGGATGCACGACAGCGTCAACTCGCTCGTCTGGGCGGCGCCAAGCCCCCGACGGCCCGCAGGGCAATGGCGCTCGCCAAGTCGCAAGCCTACCAGGACGCCGCAGACGCCCCAGCCACGCTACGAGCTTACGCGACCGACCTCGCGAACTACAGGACATGGTGTGACAGGCATGGTTTCCAACCGATGCCCGCCACGCCGGAGGTCGTCGGGGCCTATCTGGCGGCGGCCGGCGAGGGCTATGCGCTGCCCACGTTGCGCCGCCGTGTCGCGGCTATCGCACGCGCCTGCGGTGTCGCTGGGCAGCCGCTGGACACCAAGCATCCGGCGATCCGCGAGACGCTGCGCGGGATCGGCCGCAAGCATGGGGCACCAGCCCGGCGGGCAACCGCACTGACGACTGCGGAGGTCAAGCGGCTGTGTCGGGCATGCGGGCTTGATCTTGCCGGCGTGCGCGACCGCGCGCTGTTCCTTCTGGGTTTTGCCGGCGCGATGCGGCGCTCGGAACTGGTCGGCCTCGACGTGGACCACGTAACCTGGACGACCGAGGGGCTGAAGCTGCTGATCGAGCGCTCGAAGACCGACGCCGAGGGCGAAGGTGCCGAAATCGCCATCCCACGTGGCCGCGCCGGTGACACTTGCCCGATCGCAGCCCTAAAGGAGTGGTTGGCGCTGTCCGAAATCACCACTGGTCCGTTATTCCGCAAGGTCAATCGCGGTGGCGTGGTCGAGACGTCTCGATTGAGCCCCGATGCCGTGCGGCAGATCCTCCTCAAGCGCGCTGCCAAGGCGGGACTGAAGGGCACGCTAGCGGAACCGGTCAGCCCGCACGGCCTGCGCGCCGGGTTCGTGACGACTGCCTACCGGAATGGCGTGCCCGACGAAGAGATCATGGGGCACACGCGGCATCGCAGCCTGACCACTATGCGCAGCTACGTTCGGCGCGCCAAACTCAGCCAGGTGAGTCCGGCAGGCAAGTTGGGCCTGTGAATTGAGAGACAGCGTCGTGATCACTGGCCAAACGACACGGTCAGCCTGATACTGGCCACAGATGAAGCGCGCCGAGTTTCTTCGCCGAGTCCTGACCAATTGCTATTGTCGTCTGGCGCCGTCTCCTATCCACGGCATCGGCGTGTCATTGCTACGAATGCGGGTCATGCAATGCCGAAGGGTGGGCGTCTGGAGATCAATACCGACACGCTGCGTGTCGTAGATAATGCGAAAGGCGGTCTGGACCTCGCGCCCGGCATATATCTAAGGTTGGCTTTCCGGGATAGTGGGGAGGGCATGGCGCCTGAGGTTCTCTCCCATGCCTTCGAGCCATTCTTCTACGCGTGAGATAGGTGCCGGGACGGGTCTCGGCCTCAGTCAGGTATATGGCTTTGCAAAGCAGTCGGGCGGCCTCGCAACGGTCGAGAGTCTGGTCGGTCATGGAACTACTGTGAGCATGTATCTGCCGATGCTGGGGCAGGTGCGTTCCGTAAGGATGCGCGTGGACGCCCAGTGACTGCGCATTCTTAGCGGTTCCGATTGTCGTCACTGTTGTCTGACTGTTTGGGATGCACAGTAGGTGTACGTCCTCTGCGCTTCGCTCACCCAAAGGCGTTCAACGGCGCGATCACTGTCGAATTGCCCATGTCGCCATATCACTGGTTCATTTGCGCTTGATTTTGACAGTGGGCGATCAAACGTAGACCCGCTCCGTAAGTGAACGAAACGCCACGTCAATCAACTGACTGCCCATTGCTGCCCAGCCGTGCGATACCGTACGGCTAGGTTGCCTCGACGGATGCGCCAGCGGGTCGTGCTTTGCTGGGTGTCCGTTGCGCCGCTTTCTCGGCATCACCGATTATTTTCTTGAGATCGCGCAGTAGCCCGGTGCCTGCCATCGTGCGCTGAACCAAAACACTGCGCCTGTCCAAGGGGTCGGTCTTCCGGCGCACGAGATCAAACTCGGAGAGACGATCCAGCGCGCGGGTGATCGCTGGCTTGGATACGTGGAGATTGGCAGCCAACCCACGGACCGTTTGCGCCTCATTCTCCAGATAGCTTGTCAGAAACACACCCATTTGACGCGCAGACAAGTCGGGACCATCACGGCGAACAAGCGCAACAATGGTCTGGCGTAGAACGTCAATCCTTTGTTCAACGGGTTCCATACTCATCGCCAAGTCCTCCATGCGGACATCGAAATGTAACGTTACTGCAAATCTTGTAACAAATCACATTTCGGGTATGGTTCGGAAGCACTGGGTAACGTAATCCGTCCTGGCGGCCCGGAAAGGCTGCCGTGCCGGGTTGTCCGGAATGGTCAAACGAGGGTAACAATATCGTGTAGAGAAGACTGCATTGGTGGACCACGCGCATCTTGAGGATATCACGATGAAAATTGGCGTCACACCAATGGACTATTTCACCCTCGGTTCCGGGGCAACATCCACTGATGTGAGTGCCTTGCGAGCGATCCGAAGGTGCCGGACTACGGCCCTTGCTCGTGCGGATGCAAGCGTCTAGTGAACAACGCCTCACGAGTGGTTGCAGACTATCCGCGTAGCCCCACCGGTTCTGGTGTCCGACTGACTCCTGTGTGGTGCGCGTCAAGGCAGGGATGACCAAATGACACTGCGCGGCAATCTAAAAAGATAGCGGCTCCGGTAACATCTGATCTGCACCAAACTAGCGGTGGTCACGCGCGCCTGACCTCGGCACGCCGGCCATTCAGCACGTTCCGCTGGCGTGCTTCTATGTCAGAGAAATTGCCGCCTTCCGGTTCGTTCTGTATGGTTAGTGACAGCACGCATGCTTGCCATCTGTGCAGAAGCGGGCCAAATATACCCAGACATCACGCTCCGAGCTTTAGGCGTTAGATCACGTTAACGGGCCATGTCGCGACATCAGGATTTGGTCTACTCATGTTGCATCTCCTCTCATAGTACATTACGAGTTGATATGACGGATTCTTCACAGACGAGACACACCTTGCGGCGACTGAAGAACAAATGCGCCGCGCGCTTGGGTTGCACGGTGATACACCAGCGAGCGACCGGCCAGCCACCCTGACAATCGGCTCACAGCCACAGAGGCGTCGATTCGTTCGCGACGGCGAGGTTCCAGTCACCGTCATCCATCGCGATCACCGTGTTGATGGCGAACCCAGCATCAACCAATTGGACGTTGCCCGGCAAGCTATCCGAGCCGAAGCGGCGGCGAGAGAACTTGCCGAGCGGTCGTTGAACGAGGCGCGCATCACCATCCGCGACCTTCATACGAAGGTGGCGCCGCGAGGGCGCGTCCCGCGTTCAAGTGCCTCTGCTTGGAGATCATAGTGCAACGCGAGCGCGAGCAATCCGCTTCGAGATTCTCCATCGAGTATTTGGCTCGCTAACTTGCGCATTCCCGATGCCCGCTCTCTGAGAGTCTTACCGAGAGCCTCGATGTTCAATTCGTGGTAATCAGTCATGTCGCACCGTGAACGGGGTCCAGCAATAAGTACGGATTGTATCCGTTGCGGAGCGATAAGTTCGTGGGTTGCTCTCGCTCGACACCACGCCTAGTCCCGACAAGGCGGTCTTGCCGCCTGTAACGAGCGCAAACCAAGGGCAAGGTGGCTGCCGACGATGTGAGGCGATGGAGAGTCGGAATTCAAGACCGAAGCCGCAATATCGATCCAACTTGTCCCCAGCATTTACGCTGGCGGCGCCCAAGCCGCTCACCCGTCAGTACTAGACGACCGTGATAAGCAACGTGACCAGCCATTTGCAGGCGGAAGGCCATATTTGTCATCCATTCACAGTCAGAATATATTGGATGCTCGCCTCAATTTGATTTGCCACGACCGCGAGAAATGGGTCGGCCTTTGATCCGACGAAGGACGAGCCGTTTGTGCGTGATGCCCATGACGACGACGGTGCCTATGACAATACATACCGGCCAGTCTGCCGCAACGACATCGAACCCTGAAAGAAACGTACAACGACCGGTAAAGGGTCTAGCACGTGGAGTCTTGCAATCTGATTTTCGCGATCCGGTCGCGGTGCTTGCAATAGAAAACGTCACTGCCCGGTATCAAACCGAGGATTTCTGGGTGATCTCACCGCACGAGAGAACTCAGGAGACTTACGATGAGATCAACCGTCTTGATCGCGCTCGAAGAAATGAAACGGCCGCGTCCGTGACGAGGAAGTAGTTCAATTCCCATGATCAGATGCCATGGCCGCTTGACGACGGCCAAGGCGCACTTACGAGCGCTCACCGTCAAAATGGCGCAGAGACCATGACGCAGTAGTCTAGCACCCAACATAACTCCACACGTGGTACCCCACAGTCTTTCCAACCTTGCAAGCGATCTCGACTATTGCAAGCCGGCCGTCGCCGCCCTGATCAGCCGCCAAGGGTGATCACCGCGATGAGCTTCCCACGCGTGGTTCTGTGGCCCTCAACGGTAGTGATAGCTGTACGGCGAAGGTTGTGAGGGATATCGATTGCTCTCTTCCCACCGGTGATGTTCTTCCCACCGGTGATGCTGCGCCCAGCGTTGGTGCTCCAACTCACGCTCACGCGCCGCTCGGTAATCCCGGCATCGGGGGCCACAGTTGTCCCAATCGGCCCGTTGAACGGCGTTCGGCTGCACGATCGCCATTGGAGCCGACATGGTATGAGCGACGGCTGGAGCCCCTACTCCCACTGCCAGCAAACCAACGACAGCAAATCCAACTAAAATATTGCGCATTACATTACCTCCAGCGGAGAGGATGGGCAGGCGCTGCGGCAAATGCGTGTTCGCAATGTGTCGAAAACGCGTGATCTCAGTGGGTGCTAATGGAGCGAAACTCGAAATGCGTCGGTCGCGGCGGAGTTACCAACCAGAAAGCAGGCACGTCGGCGTGGACGGTCCATCAAGAGCGCCAACCCGGAACCGCAGGTTGTCGAGTGGTGGAAACCGGGCTGGCAACGGAAGTTACGGTAACCGCGTCGCCCGGTTGGTAACGGCGGCTACAGCATGACGCCTGGGAAAAGCTCCTCGATCGATGACATCGCGCGCCGTGTATCTAACCCTGTATCATGCGCCCGCTTGCGGCGACGCCGAGCAGCAAGATGGCCACGGCCATGAGCGCGATAGGTAGGCTGCTCACCTGGGCGAGGAGGCCGATTATCGCCGGGCCGACGAGGATTCCGGCGTAACCAAGCGTGGATATCGCTGGAACGGCGACGTGCTCCGGTACGACCTTCTGACGACCGACGGCTGTGTAGAGGACCGGCACGATATTGGAGCACCCAACGCCCACCAAGGCGAATCCCAGCATGCCTGCCTCCCACGTCGGAACGAGCGTGGCAAACGCCAGACCCATCGCAGCAATGAGGCTGCCAATGACGACGACACGGGGGCCACCGATCCGTCGCACGATAGCGTCACCTGTGAGCCGGCCGACGGTCATGGTCCCGGCGAACGCGGCATAGGCCAGTCCGGCGTAGTGCGGCTGTACGCCGCGCGTCGAGGTCAGGAATACCGCACTCCAATCGAGCACGGCGGCCTCAGTCAGAAAGAGTATGAAGCACAGGATGCCAATGAACAGCACAACCCCATGTGGTATCGCGAAGACCGAGCCCTCTCCTTCGCCGCCATAAGGGAGCAGGTGCGGAGCGGCTTTGGCCAATACGCCCAGGATGCCGGCTGCCACGCAAAGCGTTGCCACGAGTGGCGATGCCCCGATTCCGAGGGCGGCACTAACGCCACCAGCCCCTACGATGCCGCCGACGCTAAAGAGACCATGGAAGCCTGACATCATCGGGCGCCTGCTCGCGCGCTCGACAATGACGGCCTGGATGTTGACGACGCAATCCAATGAACCCATGCCAACACCAAAGATGAACAGGGACGCCACGAGTAGAGGTCGGCTGGAGCCCGTCGCCAGCACTGGCAGGATCGCACAGACCAATCCGGTCGATACGATAAGGACAAGACGGCAGCCATAGCGTGCTGCAAGCACGCCTGCGATTGGCATAGCAATAATCGAGCCGGTGCCGAGGCAGAGTAGCAGCAGCCCGAGCGCGCCATCTCCAAGATCGGCGCGTGCCTTGGCGAAGGGCACGAGCGGAGCCCAGGCCGATACGCCCAGACCAGCGATGAAGAAGACCATGCGTGTCGATCGCTGTTCAAGCTGTCCTGGCGTCGTTGGTGCCGGTGCCCTGGGAGACATCATTGTGCCGTCGGCTCGAATGAACCGTTAACGATCTACGGAAAACGGGACATCACGTTGCTCTTGAATCAATTTGCTCGGCCATCGATGTGTCGCGTCATGAACTAGGTCAATTTGGCGCGACGGGGCTGCGTGTGGAGCTTGGGCGCATCGGCCTGATCTGCCAGCGCATGTATCAAACTGAGCACGCGACGCCGTTGCTTGGCATCCTCAATGCGCCAATATGATGCGATGAGTTGACTGATGTGCTGTCCGCGCGCATCGCGCATTAACAGGTCGGGGATATCCGCAGTTTGCAATTGATCGTCTAGCGGCCGATTCGTCTCGTTATTTTGAACTTCGGCAAAGAAGAAATCCACCGTTACCCCCAAGGTTGACGCGATCAAATAGAGCATGGACGCACTTGCCCTATCTGTGGCCCGCTCATACTTCCCGAGTTGCTGCCACGATACACCCAGATTCTTCGCCACTTTTTTCATAGGCAGACCGAGCACCATTCGACGCAATCGGATACGGTTGCCAACGTGCGCGTCGATGGGAGTAGGCTTTGCGTCCCCGTTTTCCGTCACCGGACGGGAGCGCGTCATGCAGAGTTCCAGTCAGCGCACTGCGCGTGTCTTGCTCCGAATGTCATGCATGCGACATACAATTCTCGATTGTGGATGGCAACCCTGGGGACGACTTGCCGGAGTGGGTGACGGCCGTATGGAGCGCGGCATCATCAAATGCGTCCAACCTCTGCGAGAATTCAGCGACCGACCATCGGCGGTCGATCCAATACAGGTGTGGGAGGAATTGCCCAAGCCGAGCCACAATTCCATCCCTATGGTCGGCGCTATGCGACTGCTCATCGCCTTGATGATTGTCACCTCCACCAGCGGTGCGCAGGCACAATACCCCTGGGCCTACCCGCAGTATCGTCCGAGCTATCCACTATATGGTGGACCATATGCCCCACCTGCTCAGCGCCTCTCGCCAGTGTCGCTCTCACAGTCGATGCTGGCGGCACACAATGCCGTCCGCTCCAGGGTAGGCGTTCCGTCCTTGGTGTGGTCGGACCAACTCGCCGAGGTTGCGCAAGATTGGGCTAACCATCTGATCGCCACTGGTAGCTTTTCCCACCGTCCTGACAACAGCTATGGTGAGAACCTCTATTCCATTTCCGGGGGCACTGCGTCGCCAGCCCAGGTGGTTAGCTATTGGGCTGGCGAGGCGCGGATACGATCTTCGGAGCAACACCTGTGCTGGCGTCTGCGGCCATTACACGCAGATTGTATGGGAGAAGACCCGAGCGGTTGGCTGCGCCGTTGCCACTGATCGGCGCCGGGAGGTCTGGGTGTGCAACTACGATCCACCGGGGAACGTCGTTGGCTACCGGCCTTACTGAATGACTGTATTCGTGTGCAAGTTCCAGTACTTGGCACGGCCAGACATACCGGAATTTTCAGACGCGTCAGCGGAGTTGAGGGCCCGGCGCCAGACGATCCGATTGCGCGGTCGCGATGTCCCCGTACTGGCGGTTGCGGATGACACGCTGTGAGCGGAGGATGACGGAAATTGGCGTCATCCAGGAGCGTGCAGTCCTACATTGCGCGGGCGTGCGGCGACCGTCTGGCGGAAGTCCGGGCCGCTATGGAGATGGTGCCAGCCTCGCTGCCAACCGGAACTGAACCGTGTCGGATTCCGGCTCTATGAACGCTTTTGACCAGACATGCCCGACGGCGCAGAGGGTTGAGGTGCCTATGGTTGCATTATCCCGCCCGAACACGTGCATCTCAATCATGCCCAATGCTATCACTCCCAAATCTCGCCGCGATGCCGATCATGGGCACCGGATGGCTAATGGCAGGATGGCGGCCAAGATTGCTGGAACCCGAAGGTAGCGATTCCATGGCCTTTGTGCCGGATGCTGGTCAGCTTGCACAGGTGATGTCGCAATCAACGGCACCAGCCTTCGTTCTCGGCGCGGTGGCTGGCTTCGTCTCGATCATGCTTGGTCGGATGACGAATGTCCTAGACCGCATTCGCAGTCTCAATGAAATCACCGACGACGATACGGCGCGTGCTCACCTCAAGTCGGATATTCCGCGATTGCGGCAGCGGGCCAAACTATTGAATAGCGCAACGTATCTGGCGCTCGCCAGTGGGATGTGCACGGCGCTACTACTCGTTGTAGGTTTCGGCGCCGCCTACTTGAGCATACGGCATGAATACGGCGCCGGCCTGCTGTTCGCTGTCGCGATTTGCCTGCTAGGCGCCGCGCTCTTCAAGTTTGGACAGGAAGTGCGGCTGGGGCTTAGCGAGGCTGATCATTACAGGTAATCCGTCGCCGGTGGCATGAGGAATTGCTATGATGACAAACAAGTATGTCGAATTCGCCATTCATGAATTCAGAGAGATCATTCCACCGACCATTTTCTTTGCGATCGGCTTCAATTTAATCATATTCACGCAGCGGACCATCCTCGCAGACGATTTGTTCCAGTTCGTCGGCTTGATGGTTGCAACTGTGGCAGCCTTGGTGGTTGGCAAGGCGGTGCTGGTCGCCAACGCCTGCCGTTCCTAAAACGATTTGATAATGCGCCGCTGATCCAGCCAATTCTGTTCAAGACGGTGGTCTATTGGGCATTCGTGTTCATCGCGCGGTTGTTGGAGGGGTATATTCACTACATGATCGATGAACGGCGCATGGTGGGATTCTTCCGCTTTCTACTGAGCGAATTCTCCTGGCATCGCTTTGGTTTTGTGCAGACTTGGATACTGATCTTGTTTCTGATCTACACCACCGGAGTGGAGCTAAACCGATACGGCCGGGATCGAGATTGCCGTTCTGCACGGTGACCCCGCGAAGGGTGGCGGCGAAATTCTTCTGCGGACGCCGCCGAAGTATGTCGTCCCAAATCATAGCCACAATCGGAGCACCGATGCTCTACGTCTGACGGATGCACGGTCCTTGAGATCGTATCGGGCCGACCGCCTTCATAGGGTTGACGACCCGCACGGCCTTGGTTCCGCTCGTCCGGCGCAAGCCGCGATAAAGCATCCGTTGAAATCTGTGCGCCCAAGACCTTTCGCGAGATTTGGACGGACGATTTCCGAGAGATATTTCGACCCGTTGAATGAACACCAGCAAGATAGATCGGAATTTCGGTAATCGGCGGTGCCAGGAACTGAATATAGTCCCGGACCTGATAGTAAGTGCCCGTGTAGTCGATGGGATTCGTCGTCGTTGCCGTAAGCACCGTACGGATGCACTCGATGTATTCACGGATGCGGGGAACGGGGTGCGGAACGTCGAACCCATGCCAGTTTATGTTCCAATAGCGAGGTGCTGTGCCTACGCCGAGAACGAACCGCCCACCTGTGTATTCAGCCAACGACAATGCGCTCAATGCCGTCAGGACAGGAGGCCGGGCCATCTGCGCGATGCCAGTGCCGACCCGTGCAGTTTTTATTGTGCCCGCCATAGCAGTGAGTGGGACGAAGGCGTCACGAATGCCTCCGTTGACCAAATCATCTCGGCCCAGCCAGAACTGAAGAAAAGCGAGTCACCGTCGAATCCATGCCAGTGACGAACGCGGTAACGCCGCCTACCCAGGCTGACCGCCCTGACCGGGCTGCGTGGTGAGCATGGTCAGAATGGACACCCGATGCATCAACTGCGCGGGCGCCTTCCCAGACGCAAGCAGATCGATCTCGCCATTGCTGGTGCGCTGGTGATTTCGGCGACGGGATGCGCGACCCGCCTGTTCCAGCCGGCGGTCCCGTTAGCAGCCACGGGGGGACTACATCCCGGCTTTTGATGTGCAATAATCGGTTGAAATTAGTTCCGTCGCGTAAACAGGACGTGGAACAGCCCGCCAGCCAAACGATGCGAATATGTTCAGTCAACAACGATGCGGCCCGCGCCCGGAACCTAGCACGGCATGGGATAGCCTTTTATGCAACGATTCCCTATTACGATATAGTCCTGAGTCCCCTCGGATTTGATAGAGAGGTGAAGAGCATCCGGGATGCCTTTAGCCGACGCGACATCCCGGCGATGTTTAGTGCCGTCACCGACGACATGGTAGCCGCCCTTGCCCTGGCGGGTACTCCAGGAGATGTGCGTCGGCGGCGCCCGCCTGCTCTGCCATAGGAGCGAAACGCAGCATGTCATCCAGAGAAAGCGCATCTGCGTTGTATACGACGCCCCACCTTGTTCCTGGCATGATCGTCTCCTAGTTCGGGTACTCGAATTGATCTAGCGCAATTCGCCACGCGCGACGCGAGCGCGGCCACAGGTTAACCCCTTCATGATTCGGTTGGCCGGTACGCACAAGGCAGGGTTCTGCACATTGGCTGCATAAATCGCGGGGAATTTGATGGACTTGCCGATAGTGTCGCCCTTTACTCGCCGTATTTTGGGGTGAGCCGGGAGGAGACGCAGGCAAATCACACTGCGATGCTGGAGGCATTTGCCGACTGAGTTGAAGTGCCAATATCAGCCTTGAAACCATAGCGGCTGATCTTTTCTTTATCATCGGCGGGCAACCGAGGCGGCTCGGCAGGATTATCGCCGTTATACTCTGGGAATGGCGCGAGCGCGGCACCACGTGAAGCGCGAATCATTGAAACCTGTCACCCCTCGCTATGACCGGTAAACATCACTACCTTGGTCTTTGCCGACCGCAGACTGATCTGCAACGCGGCTTGATATTGCGGCGAGTTGTACCATTCCAGCGCCCGTTCCGGGCTGTCGAATTCGAGCAGCACCGAGCGCGGCGGCTGACCATCGCCTTCCAACACCTTCGGATCGCCGCCACGGACGGCATAACGGCCACCGAACTCTGCAATGCTGGCCGCCGCCAGCGGTCGGTATGTCTCGAACAATGCCGGATCGTTCACGTCCAGTTCCGCATAGATATAGCCTTTGGGCATTGGCATTTTCCTTCAATCAACAGTACCTTCGGCCGGCGGGACAACATCCCGCATGAGCCGGGTGGTTTGTTCAAGCGCGGCGAAGCAAACCGAACTTGGTCATGATCGGCTCATCGGTGACTCGTAGCAGAGTCGCATCCTCGACACCGTGCAGAACGTGTCCATGCCATAGCGGGACCGCGATGACATCGCCGCGCACAAGGAACTCATCCGATTGCCCATCGATGGTAACACGCACAGCCCCGGAGACGACGGCATAGAGGTTGTTCGCGGTCTCATGCAGCTTCTCGGTAGCGGCACCGGATGGCAGCCGGATCGCGTGTAGCCCGATTGTCGGCATCACATCCTTGGCGATCTCGACGCTGTGAATGCCAGATTGATTGGCCAGAACCGTTGCGAGGGGGATGCGAAAAGCCGAGTCTCGCTGGGTCGGCCGTTGGAACGCATCGGGATGGGGCTCGAAAAACGTCGCCTCGACATGGCGCACGAACGGCACGTCCAAGAAGTCGAGCCAAAATGCCGTTTCATTGCCATCATTGGCATGCCCATGCCAGCACCAGGATGGGGTCAGAACGACATCACCGGGCGTCATATCGACGCGCTTTCCGTCCACCACGGTGTACACGTCGTCCGCCGCATCGAGGACGAGACGTAGGGCAGCCGGCGTGTGCCGATGTGAGCGCGCGGTTTCGCCCGGCTGGATCATCTGATAGGCCGCAACGATGTTGCGTGTGGTGCCATAGGTATTACCCGGCGTCGGGTTGACCATAATGAGGTTCCGCCGTTCAGCGACATCAGTGCCTACGAACCGGCTGGCCTCCTGTAACGCGGCTCGCGCCTCAGCCGCCCGCCATACGTGGACACGCATTTCCGACTGCGACACGGCGGGCTGCTCGCGTCGCGCCCAGCCGGCCATCAGGCTGCGAGCGGCGAGACCTTCGTAAAAGCCCCGTGGCGCCAGATCGTCTGGCATGATCTATCCTCCCCGTTCTCGGAAACGCTGCCACTCTATCGCCGTGTCGCGTCTGCGGCGAGCACCACCGCCGTGGCGTCGGTCGTCACGTCGCCGGACACGCGAGCAAGAGCTTTCGTCGGCCGCATGCTGGCAGATGGCTGCGACACCAGGGCCATGATCGCCTCCCTTGCGAGCGAGGGGATTACTCGCCCTGGAGGAGGTCGCGCCGATATCATAGGGCAGTCCGTCCTTGCCATCCTGACTATGGCTCAGTGAGGGTGGTTGGCATGGAATGCCAGCCGAACTGGGCTCAACTCCGGGTCGCAAACTTCCACAGCGACATGGATACGAGGCTGGCCGAAGTCGCCTTTATCGCGGGCGAGAACTTCTCCGCGGCCGACATCACCACATTGGTGACGGTCGATTTCGCAACGCGCGCACTCAACATGCCCGTTCCTGCCGAGAGCCGCGCGCTCAGGTATTGGTACGACACCGTTGCGGCAAGACCGGGCGCAACCGCGTAGTAGGATTTTTACGAGCGAAACCGAGGGAACGAAAATGGCACCCGCGGATAGACGCCGGATCAGGTCCGGGACGGCTGTTCTTCCGATCGACCTTTGTGCACGTTACGCAAGAATCATATCCATTTTGTCCAAAATGCTGCGGTGCCGAAGCGCCCATTTGCGACGGCAACCGATTGGTAGCGCAGTCGAGCTGTCTGAGTGTCTATCAGTCCGACTATGCTCCGCGACGGAGAACCTACCATGTCGCTGACCAACAAATTGCCTGCCCGACGCGGTTCGCCCTCCGCCCCGGCAACAACACGCGCCATTTGCTGAACGTCGCGGTGATTTGTCATGGGCATCGTGCGGTTCGCCCTTCGCTACCAGCACACCTTCTATGTGCTGGCACTCCTCGGGCTGTTTCTGGGCGGCAGCGCGATCATCGCAACGCCAAAGGACGTTTTCCCTTCGATCAACGTCCCTGTTGTCACCGTCATCTGGCAGTACACCGGCCTGACGCCAGAGGAGATGGACCAACGCGTCACCACCTACAGCAAGTACGCAATCAGCACGAGCGTCGGCGACATCCGCAACATCAAGAGCCAGACACTGTCCGGTATCTCGGTAGAAAAGATTTTCTTCCAGCCCACCGTCAACGTCGATCTCACCATCAGTTAGATTGTCTCGGCAAGCAATTTCATCCGCGCCCAAATTCCGGCTGGCATCCAGTCGCCCGTCATCGTGCAGTTCAACGCGTCGTCCGTACCGGTACTGCAACTCAGGTTCAGTTCCGACCGGCTCAATGAGCAGCAACCGTACGACTACGGCATCTATAAGATGCGCCAAGCGCTGGCGCCGATACCAGGTATCACGCTGCCCATGCCGTACGGTGGAAGGTTCCGCCAGATCATGGTCGATCTCGACCCTGATGCGCTTCGGGCACACGGCATCACGCCGAACAACTTGCTCAACGCCGTCAACGCGCAGAGCCTGACGCTGCCGTCTGGCGATGCGAAATTGGGTGACAAGCAGTTTATCGGCAAGGTCAACGCACTTGCCGATTCGATCGCCGCGCTGAACCGGTTGCCGATCAAACAAGTCGGCGGCACCACCGTCTATCTCTCCGATGTTGCGCATGTGCGCGACGGCTGGGCCGTGCAGCAGAACATTGTGCACGCCGACGGAAAGCGCTCGCTGCTGCTGACGATAATCAAGAACGGCGACGCCTCGACGCTCGATGTCGTCAATTGGGTCAAGGCGGCGTTGCCGGAGACCCAGAAGGCCGCCCCGCCCGGGAGCGCGGTGGCGATCGCACCCTAACGCAACACGGCGCTGATCGCGTTCTGCACGAACACGGACTGATCGAACATCAGATCGATGTGCAGCCATAGCACCGACCTGGTGTCCCGCGCCCGGGCTGCGTGAATGCCAGAACGCTCCTTTTCTGCGAAGCACCCTTGACACATCATATGACGAACGTCATCTAACGGGATGAGCGACTACGAGCTATATTCGGAGTGAAGTATGCGATACGGGGTCCTCGGCACACACACTGGTTTGCGCGTTTCGGAGCTCATCCTGGGTGCCGGCATGTTCGGGACAAAATGGGGGCATGGCGCTGACGCTGAGGAGTCGCGACGCGTCTTCGATGGCTATGTCGAGGCTGGCGGCAACTTCCTGGATACGTCCGACAGCTATCAGTTCGGCGAATCCGAATCTCTGCTTGGTGAGTTCGTCAAACCGATCCGCGACGACCTCATCCTCGCCACCAAATACACCCAGAGCGCGGATCCGAAGGGCAGTCTCTCGGTGACCGGCAATAGCCGCAAGGCCATGGTCCGCTCGCTGGAACAAAGTCTGATGCGCCTCGGCACTGACCGGATTGACCTCTACTGGGTCCATATGCCCGATGGGGTGACGCCAATCGATGAAATCGCGCGAGGTTTCGATGATCTCGTGCGCGCCGGCAAGGTTCTCTATGCGGGGCTGTCGGACTTTCCGGCCTGGCGTGTCTCAGCGGCAGCGATCCTCGCAGAGCTGCGCGGCTGGACACCAATCGTTGCGCAACAGATCGAATACAGTCTCGTGCAGCGCACGCCGGAACGCGAATTACTGCCCATGGCCGCAGCTTTTGGCCTGGCCACCGTCGCCTGGTCGCCACTCGGCGGCGGCGTGTTGACCGGCAAGTATCGCAAGGGTGCGACAGGTCGCCAGACTGGAATGGGTGGCCGGCTGTTTCACGCTGAGGACACGCCGCTGAAGACGGCCATCATCGACACGCTGGAAGCGGTCGCGGGGGAGACCGGTTCGAATGCGGGACGCGTCGCCATTGCCTGGGTGAGCGCCAAGGGCGTGATCCCGATCATCGGACCCCGGACCCGAGCTCAACTCGACGATAATCTCGGCGCCGTGGACGTGTCGTTATCGGATGATCAGATTCGGCGACTGGATGAGGTGGGCGCTGTTTCGCTTGGCTTCCCGCACGACATGCTTGCGGCTCCGGCGTACCAGGACCGTATCGCCGGCGGCAAGCGTGCGCTGCTCGACCTGCCATCGCGGCCGGCGCGCTGACACGGAGCAATAACCCTGCGGGCCCTGGTTTATCAATGGAGGACTGAGTGACTGATTTTCCTTACGGCACAGCGCTGATTGTAGGCGCAGGACCTGGCATCAGCGCGTCCCTTGCCCGCAAACTGGCCGAGCTTGGCCTGAAGGTCGGCCTCGCAGCACGCGACGTCGGGAAACTGGCCGCGCTTGCTGCCGAGACCCACGCGATCACGTTCACGGCGGATGCGTCGAATGCAAATGCCGTTGGCATGCTCTTCAACCAAGTCGACGAGCGCCTCGGCGAACCCGACATTGTCGTCTACAACGCCAGTGCCCGGGCGCATGGTCCGATCACAGAAATCGATCCGGCCGCGGTCGAAAAGGCTGTTGCCATCAGCGCTCTGGGTGGCTTCTACGTGACTCAGCAAGCGGCGAAGCGCATGACGCCCCATGGACGAGGGGCGATCCTCCTCACCGGGGCGAGCGCGAGCGTCAAAGGCTTCCCGCTCTCCTCGGCCTTCGCCATGGGAAAGTTTGCGCTGCGCGGACTCGCCCAAAGCGCAGCCCGGGAGCTGGGGCCGAAGGGTATTCACGTCGCCCACTTCGTCATCGATGGAGGCGTGCGTGGAGCCCGACGGCAGGACCCGGCAGACAAGCCCGACAGCACGCTCGATCCGGACGCGATTGCTCGGACTTATATCGACGTATTGCGCCAGCATCGGAGTGCGTGGTCGCTCGAGGTTGAGCTACGACCGTGGCTCGAACACTTCTGATAGAGCCCATGCGAACGTAGGATGCGCTACAGCGAGACACATAAAGCCGAGACCCACGCGAGGCTTGTCAGGCTTGCCGGCCAGGTTCTACGCGAAAAAGGTCCGGACAAATTGGCTGTGGCCGAGTTGATGGCGACAGCAGGCCTCACGCATGGCGGACTCTACGCGCACTTCAAATCCAAGGACGCGCTGCTCGCGGAAGCGCTGAACGACATCTTCAAGGAATCGAGGCAGAAATTCCGCCGTATGACCGAAGGTCTGTTGCCACGCCAGGCGCTCACCCGCTATATCGATTCCTATGTATCGTCCGCTCATCGCGACAGGCATTCGGCGGGATGCCCAATCGTCGCTCTCAATTCCGACTTGCCGCGCCAATCGAGGCGATTCCGCACCACATTCGACGTCGGGGTGAAAATGCTGCTGGCCGATCTCGCGGACCGAATCAACGCTGCCGGTATCGCCGATGGCGGCACACTTGCCGCTGCCGTCTTCTCCGCGATGGCAGGTGCTGTCGCGGTATCCCGTGCGGTCTCCGACAAGCGGCTTTCGGATGAACTGTTGGCGGCAGCGCGCGCGAGTATCAAGGTACGATTGCGTTTGAGCGACGTCTCTATCCCGGGAGGAACTACGCAATGAATTTGCCAGCGGATTTGGCTACACTTCCTGGCCTCGATCAGCTCCGTGCCATCTTTGCCGGCCGCTCCGGGTATGAAGGCATTGTCAAGACGCCCGGTCGTCGCCCGGCTTCGGTCGAAGAAGGACTCGTCGTGTTTGAGCATTCAATTGCGCAGGCGGTTTATACCACTATTGGTACCGTGCATGGAGGCTACCCGGCAGCCTTGCTGGATTCTGTCATGAGCAGGATGGTATTCTCTGTGCTACATCCACCACGACATGCCTTGTCTCCAGTCGGTAGCGAGGACTTCGCCGTATAGGCAGGGGGCATTCCATGGCTATCGCCACATACGACACCGCCCTGCTGGTCGTCGATCCTTATAACGATTTCGTAAGCGAAGGCAGCAAGTTACACGAAGCCACCACGCAGGCAGCGGAAGCGGTCGGCTTCTACCCCAACATGCGCCAGCTACTTCCCGCAATCTGAACGGCGCACATCCACGTCGTCGTTGTGCCGCATCACAGCTGGCAAGAATGCGATTACAAGGGTGGCTGCATGTGAATCCATCCGAGGCTCGAGGGGACAACACTTGGGTCTCCGCCGCTGGGACCTGGGGTGGCGAGTTCCATCCCGAATTCGGCCCCAAGAAGTATCTGCTGGAGCGCGAGCAGGTCGAGGAGCGGACCGCCGTTGTCGAGGGCTTCAACCGTCGTCCGCACGTCAGCATGTCGGACTTCAAGATCTGGTCGGACGTCGAGCCGCCGAAGGGCACCATGTACAACTACCCGGTCCGCCCATGGCAAAACTCGAGGCCAAATCTTGCCGCCTACCCGGCTCCGCCGGAGATTGCTGTGCAGATCTTCAAGCGCGCGTCGATCCCGACGGTGTGGACGAAACTGCACAGTGGCCAGTCGATCCCGCAGGTGATCGCCTGGGGCAAGGACGAAGTTCACGGCTTCATGCGCTGACCTGGGTCCGGCGCCGACAGGTCGTTACATGAAGCATGACACGGCCAAACTGACTGGCCGCGTCATCCACAGGTGACGAAGGCAAGGGCTGCAAAAGCATCGCCACCCGCTACGCCCGGCAACCACACCGTCAGGTGACGACAAGCTCCGACGTGAATACGTGCCCCTTAGTCTCCGGGCTGAGCAGCAGTGCGATAATCACGCTGACCAGCCCGAAGGTGGTGCCGATCAGCATCGGAATGGCGAAGCCGAGCTCATAGTTGACGGCGAAGTATGTCAGGATCGGTGCCACGGACCCGCCGAAGATCGCTGCCTGATGAAAGCAGAAGCCGCTCGCCGTCGCGCGCACCTCGGTGGGGAAGCGTTCGGTCAGGTAGCTCGGCATTTGGCTGTACATCGCGCCGGCGAATAGCGACTGGAGGAGGAAGCCGCCGATAATCCAGGTCGGATCGCTGGTCAGCAGATACGTCGGTGTCACAAACAGGCCGATCGCCGCCGGGATGATCATCGACCAACGGCGGCCGACCACGTCGCCCATCCAACCCCAGAACCCCATGGCGAGGAACGCGATCAGGTTGGCGAGCGCAAGCGGCGCACCGACCATCACCGGCCCCATGCCGAGATCCTTCTGCAGGTGCGTCGCGAACAGTGACCAGATCGAGTAGTATGTGATCATGCAGCTCGCCATCCACCAGCAGGCGGTCAGCGTGTTGCCGATGAACTGCCGCTTGAAGATGGCGAACAGCGGCAGGCGCATCTCACGATTCTCGGCACGCTGCTTCCGGCGGTTCTCAAGCCAGACCTCCGGTTCCTTGACGTATTTGCGCACCCAGATGACCGCGAGCGCCGGCAGAATGCCGATCCACAGCATGCCTCGCCAGCCGATGTAGCTATAGAACAGGCCATAGATGGCGCTGGACAGCAGGAAGCCGAGCCCCCACGAACCTTGCAGAACGCCGCTCATGAAACCGCGCGAGCGCACCGGCCATGACTCCATCGCCAGTGACGCGCCGGCAGGCCATTCAGCTCCCATACCGATGCCGAGCATCGCGCGGAAGAAGAACAGGAATGCGAAGTTCGGCGAGAAGCCAGCGATGAAATTGCACACCGAGAACCATAGGATGGAGATCATCAATGGGATCTTCCGCCCCACCCGGTCGGCGAGCCACCCCGAGGCAGTGGCCCCGAGCAGACGCAGCCACAGCGTGATGGTGAAGACCGCGGTCACCGCCACCAGCGGCACGCCGAACTCCTGTGAGATCGGCACCATGATCAACAAGAACACGGTGAAGTCGAACGCGTCCAGGGTCCAACCCAGCCAGGCAGCCCACCAAGCGATCCATTGATCCTTGGTGGGCTCCTTCCACCATGGAACGGACGCCGCAACCCCTGTGGCTATCGCCATTTCTTGTGCCTCCCGCGGTACGTTACGAAGTGGACGAACGGCTTGTTGCGTCACGTATACGAACGACTGTGGAGGGACTGCGCCTTCGCTGCCCCGTAGCACGGCACGAAAGGAAACCTGGACCCTAGAGGAGCCGGTGGCTTGGGGTCAATCCGATTTTCCGGGATGTGCAGACCGGAATCGCGCCGATTGCCGCGCTACCTGCGAGGTACCGATTCTACCCAGACGAATCGTAGGTCTACGGTCGACAAGTACATGTTCCACGTCGAGGACCTAGATTCCTGCGCCGCTATATATGAGATCGGACATCATGCGTGAGACTCGTCGATGCTCCCCATGTGGCCACCTGCGCGACCATCATGAATTTCAGGCGAGACTGCATAGCCAGACCACACGTTTCGCCCACAATCTGCCGTTGACAGCAAAACAGGTCGGAGTGGTGGCTGCACCCACTCTGGGGCTTCGAACTGCCGGCGCCTCAATGTTGCTGCCTGCATGCACCATCCAATTCACCACACAGTTTTCGACGGCTACATCACTCGTCCCTGACGGCCATTGCAGCAACAAGGCCACCGTGCACCGAGCGCCTTTCAGCGCCAGTTGGTAGCGACGCTCGGCGAACCAGTACCGCATCCTTTGCCCCACAGGCCATAGTAGCCGAGCGTTGTGTTCGTCAGCGCGATAATCGACAGCGTTTCGCCGGCTAAGCTGTCGAACCCCACCCGCGGATGCCGCAAAGCGTGGCGCGGCCCACGGGATCCGCTACCTCTTCCACCCAAGTCTGCTCTGCGCTCGCCGGGAAGATTGCTGAGCGGTATTTGGTCCCAGCGTCCGGTCCTTGCCTATCGAGCTGTGCCGGATCATCCGCCTCAGAGAAATAGACCTGGGGCAGCCAAGCGCAGCTTACCTTGTGGGGGTCGGAGGTGACCTGCATGGGTTCCGCGTGACCTGTGGTGCCGGAGCCATCCTGGTTGGCATATACTACCAACCATGGCCACACATACGAACCAGACCCCCCTGCCCGCTCACCCCGAAAGAACGGGAGTACATCCGGCGCGGGCTGGACATTTTCTTCGGGACCCTGCCGTCATGGCGGACGGCTTCCAGCTGCGGACATGGCGTGGTGGTCCGCACGCCAGACAGCCAGAAATCCCACCTCCACTGCAGACCATGGTTGACCGTGGCCTGATGGAGGTCAGGACTGGCGGCGCTGTGCCGAAGGCCTTCTTCACCAAGAGCGGCCTTGCAGCCCTGCGGCTCCTCGCCTCAGACCGGCGCTACATGGATCCGCAGAAATTCGCTCACATCCGAACAGAACTCGGCCTGCAGCCGAAAGCTGACGTAATCTCCGACCCGCCAAAAAAAAATTGAGACTCGTACAGAGGCGTGACCGACCTTCAGTCGATCTCGATTCAGCCGCCTTCCATCTGGCGGACTGCATCCATGAGTTGCTGCACGCATTCGGGCGGGAGATCAGCCGGATATCCCTCACGAACTATGGAGTCTATTTTGAAGCCGGCGTCGCCGTCGGTCCTGGCATTCCAGTGATTGGGACTTGTCGGGCCGACTACCTTACGAGGCTCCATTTCGACATCAGGCACATCAACACCATCAAATGGGAGCCGACCGAGCAGTTGGCTTGCGATCTGGCGATGAGGATTTCAGGCGTGGTCGGTGATGGTCCACTTCCCACTACGGAAACATACCGTCGTTTATGTTGCACCACAGTGACGGCGCTAACTTAGGCCCGTATCCGGCTTTGTTCTATGAGCAACCCGCCGCGATCTCTATCTCCCTTATTTTCGCTGCTCGATTGGAGTAACCGCCTGTAATACTGTTTTTCTGATACTCACCCAGAACGTCGCAACTTTCTCTCGAGATTTTGCAATGCCTCTCTTCGAGTGACTTTATAAACTGGTTGGCTTCGTCCCAATATTGACCATTTGCTTGGGTCACTGCGCTCGCAGCAAAATCCTCGCACATCTGATTATCCTGCACCACCGGTGGGAGCGGTGCGAGGACCAAAAGAGTGCCTGCGACTGAAACGCAAGAGCGCGCAGAATACGCCATTCTGTTTCCTCCCGGTGTCAACGACCTCGATACAGAAGCAATCGGCAATCGGGCGAAGGACGGCGTCATCAGCAGCACACAGCACGACCGTGCGCACGGACCGCGGCGCGAAGCGATCCTCGATCAGCAAGGTCTTGCCCGAGCCCGAATCGCCTGTGAGATAGAGTGGCATCGAGCTCGATTGTCACAGCCAAGCTGTGCTAGCTCAAGGTCGGGGATTTCCGGCAAGTGCGGAAAGGCGGCCTCCGTTAATCTGTTGCCGGCTGTCACGGGGGCATCGATCACGGGCTCCGCCGGAATACCGGTTCCGTCATGCGTCATGGGATCGTCACGACTGGTCCCACCATTGCTGCGTCGCCTTATGCCATAAGACGTAGCGCAGTCCGACCCCGCCATTGGAGTCCGCTCGACGATGTGTCGCCCCTGCCTGTCGCGCCGGAACTTGCTGGCGGCTCCAGCCGTTCTCGCATGGGCGCGGTTCCCTCGGATGGCGGCGCGCGACGTGCCGGTCGAGCCGCGCATGCGGTTGGGTGACGCGTCGCCGGGTCGCCTGATGATCGCCTTGACCCTCGATGCCTGTCCGGGTGCTTTCGATGAACGGATCGCCACGGCACTGGTCGAGAGCGGCATCAAGGTGACGATATTCGTCACCGGCCTCTGGCTGCGGGAAAATCCGGTTGGCCTGGCGTTCCTGCTGGCGCATCGTGATCTGTTCGCTGTCGAGAATCACGGCGAACTGCATATCCCGCCGGTCCTCGGCCACCGGCGTATCTACGGAATTCACACCGCCGGCGACCTTGCCACCGTGCGGCGCGAGGTCACCGAGGGCGCGGCCTCCATCCACGCTGCGACCGGCACGGCGCCGCACTGGTATCGTGGCGCAACTGGCTATTACAGCCGGTCAGCGATGCCAGCGATCCAACAGCTTGGCTTCGGCATTGCCGGCTATTCGCTCAACGCCGACGAGGGCGCCTCGCTCCCGGCCGACAGCGTCGCTGCGCGCATCGCCAAGGCGACCAACGGCGAGGTCATTGTTGCCCACATCAATCAACCGCATCGATCGAGCGGTGCGGGCGTGGTGGCTGGGGTCAGTGAGCTGCAGCGCCGCGGTGCCCGCTTCCTCCGCCTCGATCAGCTTGCTGCAACTGAGCTCGCCCATACCTGAGCGACTTGCGTCGGCCGGCGGGCAGCACGGCGGAATCGTTCGCGGCGGCGCACGCGGGCCGGCTTCGGGCGACATTGATCTGTCACTGTCGGCGTCGGATGCGGCGATTCGCACGCAAAGCGGCTGCGACATCTCGGTTGGTGCGGTCGAGGTCGAATGCCTCCGGATCGAAGCGACCGCCGCACCAGGTCAAGGTCCCACGGTGCTCGGGGTGAGCCGGATCGGCAATGATCTCGAGGAAGTTCGCGTAACCCGACGTGCTGCCGACATCCTCAGGTGGGCGGGCTCGGGCGCCGGCGATGCAGGACGCGGTGCGCGGCGCGGGATCTACAGCGATCAGGCGCTCGAGTGCTACGTGGTGCTGCCAGTTGTCGCCGAAGTCGTAGACGTAGATGAAGGCTTGGTTTGGCGCGCGACCGAAGTCGCAAAGCCGAACCGCGGTCTCGTCGAATGCGCGAGCGTCACCCTCGAACTCAGGCTCACCGAGTTGCTCGGGATCACCGTAGCGCAACCCGCCGATCATGTACTCGTGGAGATGACAGTCCCACCAGCCGAACGCCGCCTGGATGACCCGGTGCAGCTGGCCGAGATGAAAGCCCCAGGGGACCACGAGCTGGCGCCAGATCGCGGGCTCGATCTCGAGCAGGGCGACGCGGAGTTGCACAGCGGTTGGTTCTTCCCAGGGCATGCCGCCATCATGACGGGCTTCGCGGGCAGGCGGCAACCGAGCCTGAGTGACATTCGCAATCGCGCATACCGCGCGTGTCGAAAACTGCGCCTCGCCGTCCTGCTCAAGAACCTTCAGGGCCGCAGCCACCAGTGTTTCGCGTGTGTCCATCCAGGCTACTAATATAGCACCGCTATACGGAATGCCGATCTTGCTAAACGCCACGCAAGAGCCACAGATGGCGTGGGCATAGGGGAAATGTCAGATGAAAAGACGCCAGTTTCTCGGCAACACTGCCGCCATGATTGGCACCGCGAGCCTGGCCCGGCCAGGGGTCGTGCGTGCCGCCTCCGCCTCCACCCTAAAATTCGTTCCGTATGCTGATCTTGCGCTGCTCGACCCGCTGGTCAGCGCCTTCGTCACCCGCAACCACGTGATGATGGTGTTCGATACGCTGTTCGCGCTCGATGCCAATGGCGACGCCCAGCCGCAGATGCTGGCGGGCTATACCGTCGACGACGGGGCGAAAACCTGGAAACTCACGCTGCGCGACGGGCTGGTGTTCCATGACGGCAGCAAGGTGCTGGCGCGCGACGTGGTGGCCAGCCTGCGGCGCTGGGCGGTCAAGGACGCGTTCGGCCAGGCGCTGATGGACGCGACGGACGAGTTGTCCGCGCCCACCGACAAGCTGGTGCAGTTCCGCTTGAAACGTCCCTTCCCGCTGCTGCCTCAGGCTTTGGGCAAGCCCACCGCCCTGATGGCCGTGGTGATGCCGGAGCGGCTGGCGAACACCCCGCCCGGCACGCTGCTGAACGAGATGGTCGGCAGCGGACCATATCGTTTCTTGCCCGATCAACGCGTCTCGGGCGCGCGCAACTATGCGAAGTTCGACGGCTACGTGCCGCGCGGCGGCGTGGCCAGCTTCTGCGCCGGGCCTCGGATCGCGCATTTCGACCGCGTGGAGTGGCTGACGATGCCCGATCCCGCGACGCAGGCGGCGGCGCTGCAGCGCGGCGAGGTGGACTGGGTGGAGCAGCCGGTGATGGACCTTGTGCCATCGCTGCGCAAGGACGCGAACCTGAAGGTCGAGGTGGTTGAAACGACCGGCCTCATCGGCGTGCTGCGGTTCAACCAATTGTTCCCGCCGTTCGACAACGCGGCGATCCGCCGCGCCGCGCTGAAGGCGGTCAACCAGACCGATTTCATGGCCGCGGTTGCGGGCGAGGCGGACCCCGGCCTGATCAACGCGCATGTCGGGTTCTTCGCACCGAGCTCGCCCTATGCCTCCGACGCGGGGATGGAGATGCTGAGCGGGAAGTTCAAGCTCGATGCGCTGAAGCGCGACGTCGAGCAGGCGGGGTACAAGGGCGAGAAGGTGGTGTTCCTCGGCGCGACCGACGTGGCGCGCATCAGCGCGATCTGTCAGGTGGGCGCGGATGTGTTGAGCAAGATCGGATTGAACGTCGATTATGTCGCCACGGATTGGGGGACTGTCGTGCAGCGCATCACCCGCAAGCAACCGATTGCCGAGGGCGGCTGGAGCATCTTCGGATCGATGTGGGGTGGCTATGATTGGTACAGCCCCGCGGGTAACGCGGCGTTGCGCGGCAACGGAATGAATTCGTGGTTCGGCTGGCCGGAAGCGCCGAAGCTGGAGGCGCTGCGTGAGCAATGGCTGCGGGCGCCGGACCTGACGACGCAGAAGGCGCTGGCTCGGGATATCCAGTTGCAGGCGTTCGTGGATGTGCCGTGCATGCCGCTTGGGCTGTACTATCAGCCGGTGGCGTACCGGAATGACCTGGTGGAGATGATGAAGGGGCTGATACTGTTCACCGGCGTACGGCGCGCATAGGCGGCGGATTGCTCGCTGTCGCGTGATGCTGGCGAAGGGTGTTACCGCACTGCTCAATCGTGTGGTAGTTGAATCTTCGTTTCAAATGATTGACCCTTCGGTACTACCCCCGGACCATCCGGCCGCTGGTATTCGGGCCTGTCGTCAATGATGATCCGAGGCCGGCGGCTGGTGAGCTGCGCATGCACGCGGCAGAAGCGTCAGGTCAGGAAGTCTTCGCTTCGACCCAAACTTTTTGCTCGCAGGCTTCGACATGGCCACAAATTTGCAATGCTTGGTGGTCGGGCATTCTCATGGATGGAGCCGCCGACTTACCGTAATGTGGGCCTTATCCGGCACTTGCCGAATTCATATCGGCCGACAACAGGGCACCAAGGATGGAAAACGTCAGTTCCCTCACCGAGGTCGACCCGATTTCCTTGTTCAAATTCACCTTGATTGTCGCGCAATGTGAAGCGCGCAATTTACTGTGCCGCTCAAAACGTCATGCCGAACGCCGTCATCACATCCCGAAACGTAGCTATCGGGTCACGGGACACCCAACCCAATCGCCAACGGCGGATCCGTGCACCGCACTGCCGGTCAGACGTCCGAAACCTTCTTCCAGGTAATTTCACGGTGTTCGGTCACGCCATCCACCACCCGTGGTGGCGGGATCAGGATCATCAGCCCGTTGTCGAACCGCACGCCCCGAGGCTGTTTCGTGCCGATCCGGCCCGGATCCGGCGCGGCATCGACCGTGGTGACAAGCTGCTTGCCGTCGTACGTGTAAGTACTGGTATAACCGCTGTATTCCCGCTTCTGGCCGCCGGGAACGTCGCGGCGCCAGTCAATCATCATGACCGCCATGCGGCCGCCGCCGATGACGATGCGGCCCATGCCTTGCCCCTCATACGGCAAGGGCCTTGGATTCCCGACGTCATCCCGCGCCATTGCACGCACCCACCGCCAGGTTCCCTCGATGGTGTCCATGGTCCGATCCCCGGGTTGTTTTGTCACAAGCCTAGGATCGACCGGGCGGTCAAGCCATCCGGGACATCCGCGGATATGTCATCCGCGGGCGTTGGTGCCAGCTGGCGCCTGCCAGCCTCCTCGCCCGGCGCCAGTTAACCGAATATGGAATTAAGCGGCTTCTGGCGTGTTTACGTCGGCCCGCTGACCCACTAAATCTAGATCAATGATTAAAGACCCATCGCGATACCACGTGGAGCGAAGCACAGCTAACGCTTTGGAACTTGTCGATGCTTGTCGGACACCTCGCCCTCATCGTCGCGGCTATCTTCACAGGCGCGGCGCTTTACATCAATGTTGCCGAGCAGCCCGCTCGACTCTCTTTGGATGACCAGTCGCTACTTGCTGAATGGAAACCTGCCTATAAGCGTGGGTATTCAATGCAGGCCACCTTTGCAATTGTGGGGTTCCTCTTCGGTGCTCTCTCATGGTGGCTGACGGGCAGGCTGGCTTTCGCCACCGGGGCGATACTGATGCTTGCGAATTGGCCGTGGACGATATTTGGAATCTTGCCAACGAACAAAGCGCTGATGGCGACCGAAATATCCAACGCAGGGGCCAATACTCGCGCTCTTCTCATCAAGTGGAACCGTCTTCACGCCGTTCGGACGGGATTAGGTGGACTCGCTGTTGTCGCCTTCCTTTTGGCGTTGTCGTCGAATTAACGCAATCCTCGTTATCGTAAATTATGCGACACGCCCAAGCCGGCCTCATAATTCAAGAAGTCTGGAACAGCGATTAGTGTCAACTCAAACAAACATCCCCCTCCGTCATGCGCTCGTCGTGGTGACCGGGGCCTCGACGGGAATCGGCGCCGCCACGGCCCGCGAACTCGCCAAGCGCGGCTTTCACGTCCTCGCCGGCGTACGTCGGGATGCCGACGCCGACGCTATCCGATCCGCGAATATCGAGCCAAGCTGACTCGACATCACCAACGAGGCCGAGATCGCGATGCTCGTGAAGCGCATCGCCGACGATCCCGACCGCCATCCGCTGCGCGCCCTCGTCAACAACGCCGGAATCCAGGTCAACGCGCCCGTGGAGGCACTGCCGCTCTCCGAGTGGCGCCGCCTGTTTGACGTCAACCTCTTCGGCCACGTCGCGATGACGCAAGCACTCCTGCCCACGCTCATCGAGAGCCGCGGGACGGTCGTCAACGTGACCTCGGTCGGGGGCAAGGTGGCGATGGCAGGCTACGGAGCCTACGCCGGTTCCAAGTTCGCCCTCGAGGCTGTCAGCGATGCGTTGCGCCGCGAGGTCGCCAATTTCGGCGTGAAAGTCGTCGTCATCGAACCGGGCGCGGTCACCACCGAGATGACTGGTCGCCTTGTCATCGCCGCCGAGCGCATCACCAGCGGCGTGACCGCGGAACAGCGCGGTCGCTACGACGCGCTCATGCAAGCCGTCATCGCACAGGCCCAGACGTTCACGCGCGAAGGCGAAGGGCTGCCCGCCGAGGAGGTCGGACGAGTCATCGCCGACGCGATCATCAGCAAGCGGCCTCGCACTCGCTATACCGTCGGCCGCGACGCTGCGATCATCGTTCGCCTCGCTCGGTGCGTCTCCGACCGCATGCTGGACAGCCTGCTCGCCCGCACCCTCAAACGCCACCTCCCAAAAGCCCTGCCGACGCCGTGAGCGAACAACGCGCGCTTCCGTCTAAGTCCGCTCGGACGGCGAGTGTGAGCATGCCGTGCGCGAAGTCGCCGAGCGAACGCGGCAGGTCGCCCGTGCTTGGCTCAAGGACAGGGAGAACGCGGTAGCGAACCCTCACTTTGCAGACTTTCGATACCGGGATTGGAGCGCTGGGCTGATTTTCGACCGCGATCAGATTGCAGAAATTGTAATGCCGGTCCGGGAGAAGTTGGCGAGCTAATTTGCGTCCCTGGTTTTGTTGCAAAAGTCAGACCTCTTGCAGCGCGTGAGTCGACTTGCCATAAACCATCTTACGCAACATTGCGCCTATTACGAGCGTGCGCTGCCTCCCCTATCCTCCACGTGGTCGGAGATCGACACGAGCGTCGAGCGGTCTTCGCATCACGTCCACTCTTGACGCACGTGTCCCGCAAGCCCCGCTGACCGAGGGAGGTGATCGATTGATGCAGGACGAAGATGACGAGTCTCGATATCCAGATCATGTGTTGGCGATGGATGAACTGCGACGATCAAAGCCGAACCGGGCAGCTTTTACCTCGCTGCCGCGCAACCCGGTCACGGTCGTACTCGACGGTGTGACAGGCAACTACAATCTTGGCGCCATCTTCCGATTATGTGATGCCTTCATGGTCGAGCGCCTGATCATCTGCCGCACGGCGGTCTCGCTACGCAAGCGGAAGTTGATCCAGGCGGCCGCAGGCGCGCAGCGTTGGGTGCCGTGGCGCGAGGAGAAAGACGCCGCGGCGGTTGTTCGCGCGGCGAAGGCAGCGGGACAGTGGATCGCGGTCGTCGAACTCAGTGCGGAGAGCGTGAGCCCTGCAGCGTTGCGGCCGCGATTCCCGGCGGTCCTTGTCCTGGGGTCCGAGTTTTCCGGTGTGTCGAGCGACGTGCTCGCCTGCGCCGACCAGGCGGTCGCAATACCCATGTTGGGGATGGCCAACTCGTTGAATGTCGCCACGGCCGGCGCGATAGTTCTGTACGAACTGACACGGCGATGTGCAGTCAAATGACGCGCTGTAAGGCGGATTCTCCGTTCTCCCCGACGACCCAGATCGGGCCGACATCCCGGACTCTGCCGGGTTTCATCCATCCACTGGGAGGCCAACCGAGCCAGGGCCCGGTGCACCTCCACCATCGCCAGCGTATCGCGTTGGCAGTGGGCGAGAAGTTCCGCCCGCAATTGAGCAGCTTCCTCGGGAGCCCTGAGACAGCCAGGCGGAGGACCTGTTCGTCAGCCGGAGCATCGCATTCGACGAACCGGTGGTCAGCTCCCGCGTGTTCATTCATCGCCTGCCGGAGCGCATGGCGGTGCCGGTGATCTTGACGGCGAACGACTTCTGCGTGCTCGGCCCGACCGTGCTTCGACGCATGACCAACTGCGTGGTGTGCGGGATGATCCTTGCAAGCGTCCTTCTGCGGGACTCATTCCTCCGGCTCGGTCGTGAACAGCAACGGATAGCCATTGCTTCGACCGGCGTCCGTCGCTCTGGTTGCTTTGGCTTCCGCCACATCTTTTGTGTAGACGGCGACGACACATGCGCCGCGCCTATGGGCGGTCATCATCACTCGCAGCGCTTAGTCCTCGGTCATGCGAAATTCCGCCTTCAGAATCGTGACGACGAACCCGCGAGGCGTGAAATCATCGTTGACCAGGATGACTTTATGCAGCCGAGGCCGTTCGACCTTTACCTCATCCTTGATCTTGGGCTTGGTGATGGTGTCAGTCATGGGCGGACCGCTTTCATGGGGCACGGATCGTGTGCGAGCGCCTGCATCGTGACGATGATCAGACCGAAGCAGCATACGGCGCTTGCTCGACCTCTATAAGGTGTCACGGTCCCAACCCACTATGTCTCTCTGCTGATACCGCCGTTGCAGCGACGCGGGACGCCGTAGCAGCCTGTCCTTCATGCCCGAAACCTCGCTCTATCCGGCCGTCAAGCGCTTCCTGGAGGCGGCCAGCTTTGACGTGAAGGGCGAGGTGAAGGGTTGCGACATCGTCGCGGTCCGGGCGGGAGAGGGGCTGACGCTGACGATCGTGGAGATGAAGCTCGGAGTCACTCTCGATCTGCTGTTGCAGGTCACGGATCGGATGCGCGCGGCGGATGAAGTGTGGCTGGCGGTGCCGGCAACCCGGCGAGGCCGCGACCGAGATCCACGCGTCCACCGTCTGTGCCGGCTCCTCGGCTTTGGCCTGATGGCGGTCAGTGCCACGCGCGATCGGGTGGAAGTGCTGGTCGAGCCGGGCCCTTATCAGCCAAGGAGGGATCATCGCCGACGCAGACAGTTGCTGAGTGAGCACGCGCGCCGGCGGGGCGATCCGTCTCCTGGCGGCGTAAGCCGCCAGCCGGTGATGACCGCGTACCGGCAGCAAGCGCTTGCCTGCGCCGCGATGCTGAGCGCCGGTCCAGGCAGTCCCAGAAATCTCCGCACCGTGGTGCCGGATGCTGGCAGAATTCTATTGCGCAATGTCTATGGTTGGTTCGAGCGCACGCAGCGCGGCGTGTATCAGCTCACGGCCGACGGTGAGGCGGCACTGCGGCGTTGGCCGGACGTGAGCGTGGTCCATGCCTCGAATACGGCCACACTTCCTGTCACGTTGGTGCTCTCGCAAGACGAGGTCACCGCCGTTTAACAGAATGGGCCTTATGCGGCTGACAACAGCCGCGCGACTACCCAGATGTTGAACGAGCTGTTTAGTTTCTCTGGCGAATGCTAGGGTGCAAAGAAGCGGCGTGAAAAGCTCGAGGCGGAGGCGTCCTGAGCTCGCGAGCATGTTTGACGACGCCGGCGGTTGACTCGCCGCGTACCCCGGCGTTGCCGCGGTTGCCGAGGGGAAAATAGCGGCAGGCGCGCACAACCGCCTCCGCCTCCGCGCGGGTGTTGATCATCGGCACAATGATGCCTCGTGCCCCGGCATCAAGCGCGAAACAGATCTCGTCGGGCTGGTTCGCGGCCACGCGCACCAGCGGCGCCGCCTTCTTGCCGCGCATTGTCTGGATCGGGGGCTGCAGCTGCTTGATGTCCCAAGGCGAGTGCTGGGTGTCGAACAGCAGGAAGTCGTACCCGGCGTCGGCCAGGATCGACACGTCTACGCTCGGTGCCCCGGCCGTCCCGACGACGGTTCTACCTGACTTGATGGAGTCCTTGATGGCGTTCATCTGGCGTCGATCCCTCCCAAAGTAGCTTTCGCACCCGTTCAACCGACGGCGACGGGGCGTCGGCGCGCCATTATCGCAAATTGGCGAAGGGGCGCATCCCACAAGTTGTCCCGACCATGGTCGCCTCGCAGACTGCCATTCTGCTTTGGATGTTGCCGCGGTCGGTTGATGCAGAAGACTGTTTGGTATTAAGTCCGCCAGCAACGTGAAAGGTCCACCTATGCCAATCACCGGCCGATGCTTTTGCGGTTCTGTCACTTTCACCTGTGACGAAGCTCCGATCATGACCCGCGCCTGTTGGTGCCGGGACTGCCGCTATCTCGCCGCCGGCAATGCGACCGTAAATGCCGTGTTCAAGGCGGAGGGGGTAAAGGTAAGCGGGCAGGTCAGCGATTATCGCAGTACCGCCGATAGCGGCAATGCCATGCGCCGCAGCTTCTGCTCGAAGTGTGGGACGCCCATGTTCAGCGCGTCCGAGAGCCGCCCGCATCTCCTGATAATCAGGACGGGCACGCTCGATGATCAGGAGCTTGCTCGCCCATCAGCCAACATCTGGACGGCGTCGGCGCCGGGGTGGGCCTGTATGGACCCCTCAATCCCAGCCGTCGCGGGGCAGCCACCATAAGTCTTCCGCGCGCCGCTCCCAACCTCAATCTTGCCGCATTCGGCCGCCAACGCGGCCAGGCGCGCTGCCCTCTCCCATGGGCTGCCCCAATAGCAAGATTTCGAGGCCTGTGCGCTGTGACGTGGGATTGGGTGACGCAGAACGCTCTGACGGTCGCGAACCTTCTTGGCAGCGTGGCAAGTATCGTCCGATTTGCCATACTGATACTGAGCATCGCCTCGGCGGATAGCAACCGGCCGCCGGAAGTCATCGTATGGGAATACGTGTTCTTTTTTATGAGCCTTATATTCGTATCAGCATCAGTCGTGTTCACGGGATTTTGGATAACTGCCGGTCTGGCTGCCTCCACTCGACGAGGGCTGCCAGCGTTGTATTGGTAGCCTTCAAATTGACAATTGGCCTATTGCTCGTCGGTGCCGGCCTAGACGGTCTGGTCTCCTCCATTCACTGGACAATATGGTTCGCGCTGCCGCTGCACGCGTTGCGGTTGCTATAGAGGCCTGCGGCACATGGGTTAAGGCGGCTTATATGCGGCGCGCGCCACTGACTTGTCATAAACCATCTTATGCGGTTTTGACAGCGCGCGACTAGCTTCCGTCACCCTTCGATGCAGCACTTCCATGCTTCCGCCACCAAGTGAAGATCGCGTCCATAACAGGTTTGAGCGCCTTGGCTGTCGAGGTGATTGCATACTCAACGCGGGGTGGGACTTCGGCGAAAATCTTTCGAGATACCAAACCGTCCGCTTCGAGCTCGCGCAACTGGGCCGTCAACATGTGCTGCGTGATGCCAGGAATGGCGCGCTTGAGTTCCCCGAACCGATGGACGCGCTGATTGAGCAGCCAGAGAATTTCCAATTTCCACTTGCCCGAGATCGTTGCGAGCGCCCGGCGCATCTCGCGGCGCAGCGCGACAGGATCGGAAACGGCCTTCGGGTCTATAGTCATATTATCCATACTAATATCCTCAGAACCATCCTACTTGTGGAGATCTATCTTAGGTGACAATTCTGCCCAAGCAAACCCTAATTGGAGGAGAGCGGGCATGAACACCGAGACAATCATCCACCCGAGGCTGCATCACCTCGGCCTGACCACCGGCAATCTGGAGGTCATGATCGACTGGTATCGAAAAGTGCTGGGCATGTCGGTCGTGCATCAGACTGACGCGGCGGTGGCCGATCAGCAGAATGCGCCGACACTCAGAGCTGCATGGGTCAGCAACGACGAGGCCAATCATCGCCTCGCGATTGTCCAACTACCCGGCCTCACCGCTGATCCCGATCGTGCGCGCCATCATCGGTTGCAACACTTTGCCTTCGAGTATCGAACAATCGATGAACTGCTTGGCACCTATGCCCGGCTCAAGAGCCTTGGCATCGGCCCGGTGCTGTGCACCGACAGCGGGTCTCAGACAGCCTTCTATTATGAGGATCCGGATCGCAACAGCGTCGAGATCAACGTCGACAATTACGGCGATTGCTGGACTTCGGGCGAGCACATGCGGACGTCACCGGATTTCGCCAGAAACCCGATGGGCACCTATGTCGATCCGGACAAGATGTTTGCCGCGCGCAAGGCCGGCGCATCACCGTGGGAACTGCACGAACGGGCCCACTCCGGCGAATTCGCGCCGGTGCAGCCTTACGATCCAAGGGTGCTGCTTTAGAAGCCACCGTTCACGGCGGCGAGGTATGTGCCGCTGCGAACGGACAAACCTTTGTGCCGCTGATTTGAGGAACATTCTTTGATGCAAGTTTCTGATGCAGAAAGCTGCTTGCCTGACGGCCGTCCTCTGTCAGACCGGCCGGATCGCGAGCATGATGCGTTCAGGACGGCGAAACAGTAATGCAGATAAATCGAGGATCTGCTTCCACGGACGGTATTTGCGGTTGATAAGCCCCATACCGCGGCCGAACTCTTCGCCGCTGACGATCTCGGCGCGCGCATCGATCCATTGGCCGGACACATTCCCACGCGCGTCGCACGGGGCGATCTTGACCACGCCCTTCTGGCGTATGCGCTTCGCCTTGCCAGAATCTGTGGCTGTGTAGACATAGAGCTTCCGACTGTTGGAAGCTGGAGCGTTCGTTGGTTCTGCTGCAAACCAGACAGGGGTCCGGACACCTTTGCCACTTTTGCGGTAGGTTTCGAGGCTCAGATATCTCTTGCCGTCGAATGCGGCCAGTCCCACTGCAGCTTTCATCATCCTGATCGCCGACTATCCTGTCTGACTCCTCGCTCCACGCACGAGTTCGATGCGAGTGTTCATCGCATCCTCTCAAAGTCTGGTCCACCGTCAACACCGGACCGCCGACACCTCACCCAATCTTCTGTATGATAACGTCCCGTCTCAATCCTGAGGCGCTCCGGAGTGCTCAAGCCGGCCAGCTCCGCCGCGGCTTGGTTGTGGCCAGCATTCGCGGAGCTACGCCGGAGAGGACGGGCAATTCATCTTGATCAAGGGCGTCCGAGAAATCCCTTCACATGCGCCGCGACATCCGCTGCGGCAGCGGCGACGGTGGTATGCTGTGGTGCCACGTCCTGGGCCGACTGCAGGCGCTGGATGTGCGCCGCGGGATCTGCGCCGGCGGTCGGTAACTGGAGCGCTGCCGTGGCCAGGCTCTTCTGCAGGCTGTTGGGAGGTTTGGCGGCGGCACGGGCTATTTGTGCCAGCGGGGGCGGGACGGCCGGGGCCGTGACGGACGGCGGCCCGTCGTTGTCAGGCCCCGCGTGCAGGGCTTCCAGCGCGTCCACCAGATCGGGCGCGTTGGCGTCACGGGCGGTGAGCGGCGGGAAGGTGAACAACTTGCGCAGCGTGGCGATGATCGAGGTGTGGTCGAAGGGTGTCAGGCCAGGCGTTCGGGGGCGGATGATGCTGCCGGCCGGCACGTAGGGCGAGATGATCACCGCGGGCACGCGGACACCGAAATAACCGAAATCGAATGCAGCCGCAGCCGTGCTGTCTGGCGGGATCGCCGGCGGCGGCGGCACGTGGTCATAGCAGCCGCCGTGCTCGTCATAGGTGACCACAAGCAGGGTTTGTTTCCAGCCGGGTCCGCTGCGGACGGCATTGTATACCGCAGCGATCAGCTGCTCGCCGTACGCCACGTTGTGTGGCGGATGTTCGTCATTCGGTATGTTGCTGGCAAACAGGTCGGTGAAATAGCGCGGCTCAATGAAGCTGTAGGCCGGAAGGTTGCCGGCCGTGGCGTCTTTGATGAAATCGGTGGTGAAATCCAGGAACCGCGAGGCGAGCAGGCCGCCCCAGAGCTTCGCCAGGGTTGCAGCCTGCGGAATGTCATGGAAGTAGATTCGCCAGCTCTGGCCGGCGTCCGCGAGGCGGTTGAAAACTGTCTCCATCTCATAAGGAAAATGTGTCGGCGAATTGTCCACATAGCCGTTCGCTGTTCCAGTGTGGGCAAAGAAGCGGTTGGGCCAGGTCTGGCAGGGTGCGGAGGCGTGCCATTGGTCGGACACGCCGAAGGCCCGCGCCAGTTGGCTGATGACCGGCACCTGGTCAGGCGTGAAGTAGTGCATGACCGAATAGGGATCGGCCACGGGCGTGGTCGGCGGCTGGCGCATGTAGTTATCGACGAAGCCGCCCATCGCGGGGGCGCCGGCATTGGGCGTTCCGTCGGCCGCCAGGCCATGGATCTGCATGTGGATATCGGTGAAGAGTTCGCCGGGGTCAGGATCGGGGACGCAGACGGCCTTTGCGTCGAGCGTCGGGTCTTTCCAAACCTGGATGTCCTGTTGCGATCCATCCGGCTTGTGCCAGGTGTTGAATTCGGTTCCGGTGAGGCCGTCGAACTTGTCGCCGCTCTGATAGAGCATGCCGAGCATGCAATCGAACGAGCGGTTCTCCAGCATGAGGACGACGACGTGCTTGATGTCCATTGTTTCCCCCTGTCGGGCGCCGCGCCCGAAGGTTAATTGCGGAGGCGACTGTGCGCGCCGAGCGGACGTTGCGCTAGCGATTGATCTGCGGCGAAGAGTGTTATAACGCCGTTTATCACACTCTTATGACTAGCCCCGATGCCTCACGATGCTGGACATCGGTTCCGTCGTCGTGATATGAAAATCTATTAATTCCTCATACTACCTGCCGCCCATGGATCAGACCACAATGAACATCTCGATCTCGCTGACGCCGGAGCTGCTAGGCCTCATCAAGGCCAAAGTGGAGTCCGGGCGCTACACCTCGACCAGCGAGGTGGTGCGCGAAGCGCTGCGGCTATTGGAACGCTCCGATCAGCTGGAAGGCGAGCGCATCGCAGGATTGCGGCGTGCCTGGCAGGAGGGCGTGGACAGTGGCGATGCCGGTCCGCTCGACTTTGCCGAACTGCGTGATGCTGCCCGGCGGGAGCTTGCTGCCTCCCGGAAAGGGTAGCGGTGCCGCAAGTCCACCATACCACCCTCGCGCGCCGCGACCTGCTCGACATCTGGATCGGCATTGCCAAAGACAATCCCGCCGCCGCCGATCGCGTCTATGACCGCCTGGAGGCGCGGGTGCGGATCCTGAAGCGTTTCCCCGAAGTGGGGATGGCCAGGCCGGATATTGCCGGCGACGCCAGGGTCCTGGTGGAGCCGCCTTATCTCATCCTCTACCGTCTCGTTCCTGACGGTACGCAGATCGTGCGTGTACTGCACGGCGCCCGAAACATCGACAGCGCCCTGTTCAGTGAGGGCGTCGAATGAGCGCACTCGTTCCGTCCCCGCCTACCGCTGTGCTTCCCGCCGCACTGTTCGCGCCGACACCGAAAGCGGCGCGGCGCGGCGCGTGCTGTAATTCTTCACCGCACAGATCAACAACGACCACACTCGCAAGTCCTACCTGAACGCCACGCGACGCTTCGCTGCGTGGTGCGACACGCACGGCCTGCACGCGCTGGCCGACGTCCAGCCGTTCCACGTGGCCGCGTTCGTCAAGGATCTGCAGGGCCAGTTCTCGCCGCCAACGGTGAAGCAGCACCTGGCCGCGCTCAGAATGCTGTTCGACTGGCTGGTGACTGGTCACGTTATCGAGGCGAATCCCGCCCATGCGGTGCGCGGCCCCAAATACGTGGTGAAGAAGGGCAAGACGCCGGTGCTGACTGTCGACGAGGCGCGCGCGCTGCTCGATGCGATCGACACCGACTCCCTGACCGGCTTGCGTGACCGCGCCCTGATCGGCGTCATGGTCTACACCTTCGCGCCCGTGAACGCGGTGATCACCATGAAGGTGAAGGACTACTTCACCCAGGGACGGCGCGGCTGGGTGCGGCTGCACGAGAAGGGGGGCAAGGAGCATGAAGTACCGTGCCACCACAGTCTGGAGAAGCTGCTCGACGAGTACCTCGCCGCGGCTGGTATCGTCGGCGAGCCAGACGGTCCGCTGTTTCGCACGACCGGTCGCAAGACTGGCCAGCCTCATGCGCTATGGCAGCAGGATGTCTACCGGATGATCCAACGCCGCGCCGCGACCGCCGGTATCGCGACCAAGATCTGCAACCACACGTTCCGGGCGACGGGGATCACCGCCTACCTGAAGAACAAGGGGCTGCTGGAACATGCCCAGACGATCGCCAACCACGCGTCGCCACGCACCACCAAGCTCTACGACCGGCGGAGTGAAGAGATCACCCTGGATGAGATCGAAAAGATAGCGATCTGAATGACGCGTTTGCGACAAACCCCTTGTCGTATGGGGGTCTCGAGTAATATATGTCCTACATCGTAGGATTTCGCGGTACCGGTCATGGCACGAGAGACTATCGGCCCATTCGAATTCGATCTGCTGGCTTCACTGATTCAGCAGCCGCGAGATGCGTATGGGCTGTCGCTTCGGGATCGGCTGGAAGAGCGGTTGGAGAGAAAGGTCAGTTTGGGCGCTGTGTACACGGCGCTGGAGAGGCTTGAGGCGAAGGGGATGATTTCGTCTTGGTGGTCGGAGGGAACCGCGGAACGCGGAGGAAGACGGAAGCGACTGTACCGCATCGAAGCACCCGGCGAGCGCGCCGCCCGTCAGTTTGTCGCTCGATTTCAAGGCATTCCCCTTGCAGCGGGAGGTGTCGTGTGAGCCTCTTCCCATTCATCCGTCGTTCAACGAAGGGACGGCAAGGCGAGTTCGACGTCGACGTAGTCGCTGCGATCAATCTGAACAGGGTTTTCATTACCCACAGCGACTCAGATCATCGGAAAGCAGTGCGCCTCATAAAGAATTGGAGGCCCTCATTTGTGCACGGTAGCTTCCCAAAGTCTCAGAGCATATTCTTCGACAACATTGATGTTGATCTAGTCATAGGCGATCGCAGTGCAGACGATCTGATCTTCCCGGGTCCGCACCATGCGGGCCGCAGCGAAGATCAACGTCTCAAAATTCAGTGCGGGGTACACCAACCGGCGATTATGAGACGAACTGCCCTTCCCCGTCTTGGCTGGTGCGAAATGCTGGTAGCACTGACCGCGCCAAAGGGCCGGATCGACGAATATATTGGTGATCACCACGAAGAGTTAGCGCGGCTGGTAAGGCGGTTTGGGCTCAGGAAAGGAATGTGTATCTGCCGGTGCCGGTTGTTGATGACAACATTCCGGATGGTCCCCGCCATCGCTATTCGTGCCATTCGATTGTTCTATTCGGTGAACTGATCAGCAGCCCGTGATTGCTCTATGCCCCATGGCAATGACACCGTGCATGCCACGTCGGGGCCAGTCGTTCGCGAGGTCGGTTGCATATTCTTGCGAGACAAGCCTTACCGAGCGAAGGGCACTTGGGGGAATGTTTTAACGTTTCGCCGGCCCAAAGCATCGGACCCCTACGCTAGCGGGCATGCGATGAAAGGATCAACCGTGTCAGCAAAGAAGACGCGAGCGACTTCCCTGCCCGCACCTTCGACCAGTGAGCGCGCCATCGCTGGCAACTCTTCGCGGGCGCGCCGCGCGTCATCGAGCGCTATCGGGTTCGAGCTCTCCGGCGCATCGACGCGCATCACGCGATCCTTGCCCGCGAGAAGGTAGGCTTGGCCGAGGGCGTTGAGCGACTGCGCCCGCATGGCGGCGCGGATCACCTCCCGCCACTGAATTTGCCCCCCGCTCGATTTCGCCGGGTCGACTTTGAAGCTGGTTTCCCCGCAGCCGAGGCTCAGGATCTGCACCTGTGCCCGATCGAGATTATAGCAGGCCAGGGCGTCGACCAGCGCGTTCATGATGGGATTGTTCGCCCACAGGCCGCCATCCACCATGACATAGCCGTTGTTTGGCAGCGCCTCGAAATAGGTCGGCGCCGCCGCGGTCGACAACGCTACCTTGACCATCCGCTCGACACGGTCCTTCTGGTAGTGCGGGTGATGCGGCGTCTTGAAGATCCACGGCTCCCCGTGGCGGCCCTCAAAGGCCGGGATACATAGGCGGGTACAGGCCTGACCGAGAACAGCGTCCCCGAAAATCTGCATCAGCTCGTCCTCAAGGGGACCGCGCTCGTAGACGTAGCGATGCTTCTGCCGCAGCCAGTGCATGAGGCGTCCAGCTGGCGACGGCGGCGGGAAGATGGCGGCGCCGTGCTGCAGGTAGAAGTCCCGCACCGCCTTCGCGGTCAGCCCGTGCGCGAGGCCGAGCGCGATGATGCCGCCCGTCGACGTGCCGGCGATCATGTCGAAGTGGCGGGCGACTGACTGG
>Ga0206923_1004_pt1 | contig 56192 bp, 53 predicted proteins | sample Alteio_BWOrgHeat_64_FD_152961 | JGI IMG/M metagenome (GOLD analysis project Ga0206923, IMG submission 152961) | Enriched cells from forest soil in Barre Woods Harvard Forest LTER site, Petersham, Massachusetts, United States -... | ecosystem: Environmental > Terrestrial > Soil > Temperate forest >...
AGAGGGCCTCGATGCCGTCATGATCCACGCCCCTCCCTCGTTACGGGCTATCATCTCTCAGGCTTCTTGGCCCGCCAATCGGATCGGACTGCTTGGAATAAGCGCCATCGAAAAAGACGGAGCCGATTTTGATACTTTGCGACGGCTCCAATCCCTTCCAAATGCAGCAGCCGCCACTTGTTTGATCATGAATGAAGAAGATCAGACGCTTCCTCCCACCGCGATCGCCGATCTGACCGCAGCCGCCAGCCAAATCGGTCCTTGCGAACTGATTCTAGAGCCAAAAAAAGAAGGAAAGGTTGATCCCCATTTTGAAGAGCCGCTCTGCAATCCAATCGTTCAAAAGCGCTATCTCGAATTTTTGTCTCGTTGATTCAGAGATGGACTCTAAGTCTGAGGCGTAGTAAGAATATTCTTCAGAGCATCGTCATTGGCTTTCAATAATGCGACATGTCTATCAATAGAATCCATTTCCGGATCATAGACAAACCCGGTCCGTTTTTTAACTTCATTTAGAAAAATTTGAATTCGATTTGAGTTTTTCGGGTAATGAAATCCCTTTGCAAGCTCCCCCTCTCGCGTATACTGAGGATGATTGGAGGAAAGGGAAGCATTATATTTTTTGATCGCGGAGAAATAGCGGACAGCTCCTCTGATTTCATCGGTCGTACTATGTTTGATGGCAAATGCATCCGCTCTCGTTTCCCTGTAATGCATCCACAATCCGCCCAAAAAATGGTTCATCAAGGGAATTAAGCAGATTGAAATGTAGATGATGTTCCAGGTGGAAAAAAAACATGACGCTAACCAAGCGCAAAAAGTCAATCCCAGAATAGAGATCATTGAGCTCATCAGAACATCGCAAAATTTAATATGCGACAGCTCGTGTTTCAATAAAAATGAAAAAGCGTCTCGATCCAATTCGAAAAGCCCTTTCGACATAAAGATTCCAGCATGAGAGTCCTTAGATAAGGACAATTGATAACCGACGCAAAAACACATGGGATGGGGATATTCGATAATATAAACGTCCTTTCGCACATGGGTTTTCTTTAAAAGATCTTTGTATAACTCCTTTAATTTATCCCCATTTTTCACTATTTCATGATCTTTGAATTCATTTGTGTTCGAGTAGATCTTTTTCCCATTAAAAGTGAAAAATATTGTGTTTTTAACTAAAGCATAAAAATTCAGAAAAATTATTTTATAAGGGGTAATCAATTGTGTGATTAGGGCGCTCATAATTACACTTAGTCGTTTTCGAAGACGATAAATCTAAATGAACGGAGCTTTCAGCTCAACTGCCATTTTTTATACGAGCCGTGGTGGAGATTGCGGAGGCGAGGAAGACTTGATTGCCGATATCTAAACCAGCGGCCACTGGCGGAAGCGCAGGCGGCGCTTGCCAAGTTTGCAATGGGAATTCATATCCCATCATCTCTGTTTTAGTCTCTAGGAGAGAAAATGCCCCATTAGCGCCGGGCAATACCTTGACTTTCGTTACAAATTCGTCGTAAACAGTCGCGGCATTAGGCAATTCTTTAGGAAGAGACAAATGTCTTTTTGGATCAAAATAAATAGAGATCGAATTGCTTCCTGAACGGATTCGATCGTATTCAGGAAGGTTCTGTAGGTTGACAAAATCCCGAGCTTGGCTTTTGGCCGCATCCATTCGAGCTTGGTTCACACTTCTTTCATAGGAAATATCTTGATTCCATTGTTTGATTTGACGCACGGCGCGTTGAATTCCCCCTATCAATAATCCCAGGCAAAGGCCTGTTGTCATTTCTTCAACCAGAATCTTTCCTTGAGATAAACACTTTCCGCTGATTGAAGGATTTGTTTTGTCCAGCGCAGCTTTGATCGCAATCAGTGAAATTCCCGCAACCGAAAGAGCGGCTCCAATGATCAAGAAGATCGGGGAAATAGGATTTGGGGCGACCAGCGTATATCCAAGAGAAGAACCCATCGTATTGGCGCCGATCCGCACCCAAGCTTCAGGCTGGCTCAAATCATGGACAAGAAGGATGATTTTTTTGGCCAATTCCATAGGCGCTTTCATCGGATGGGCCACTGCATAGAGACTGCCTTGAAGAATCATTTGAACGAGATTTTTCAATGAATTTAGGATGTTGCAGGCCACTTTTTTAGGCAGTCCAGCTAAAAACCGGGCGAGTTCATGTTTCCAATTGCCAGCCGGTTCGAGTCGAGATTGGAGTTCAGACGATTGAAAGGCTTCTTCAATCTTGCGAATAAATGAGTCTATTTTATTTTGCATCCATGAATTGGGAATGAGATGATCGAGCTTGTCCTGCGCAGAGGTCAAATGGACAATCGCTCGCTGATAAAAAGGTTGGATTTGCGGACAGTCGCTTGTAGCAACGGATTCGTTTTCTTTTGAGATTGTTTGAAGAAACGAATTAGTTTGATGAATTGAAACTGCTGCCATTAAATACCGCCTGTTTTTTCAGAACGGAAATATAATCGATATTATAATTATCCTAAACATTTAAAAATCTCTTTTATTGGCATCCTTCCCTCTCGGGCGTCCAAGAAAAATATTACCATTTGTGAAATAAATTTTTTTGTATTAAGTTGCATAGCTTCAACGCTAAATTGTGGTTTCATCAAACAAGGAGATCTCTTATGAAAAAGACTCTAAAATACTGTTCGGCCCTATTGCTGACGCTCGCCCTGAATACGAGCGCAGCTTCAGCGGAAACCTCTCACCCATCATTTGTGAGGCTCCCAGGCCATGTTCCAAGCGAAGCTATTGCCAAAGCTGTTTTATTGAAAAATATGGATCCGGACGAACAAGTTTCCGTGGCATTCACTTTGCCTTTGCGCAACCAGAAAGACTTAGAGGAATTATTGCAGCGCATCTATGATCCTGCCGATCAAGAACATTATGGCAAATTTCTTTCCTCAGAAGAATTTATCGAGAAGTTTGCTCCTACTGAAGAAGATTATAACAAAGTCACAGCCTATGCCGAAATTTTGGGGTTGACCGTTCATTTAACGCACCCGAACCGCACGCTCCTGCATGTCGCCGGCCCAGCAAAATCCATTGCATCTGCTTTTAAAGTAAACCTTCATCACTATCAGCATGCGGATGGCCGGAAATTTTATGCTCCCGATAATGACCCCGAAGTTCACGTTTCTATCGCTTCGGTCATCGGCGGAGTCGTGGGTCTGGACAACCAGGCTCTATGGCGTCCGTATCATCGGAAACACAAATCAGGGGAACCTACTCATGCGGGCTCTCGATCGTTTCCTTCGGGCCCTGGAGGAGGATTCGCTCCTCAGGATCTCATAAAGGCTTACAATCTCTCAGGAGTGCAAGAAAATGGTTCCAATCAAATCATTGCTCTATTTGAGCTTGCGTCATATCTAGCGAGCGATATCAATCAATATGCGCACTTTTTTGGGCTGCCTGCCCCTCAATTGAAAAATGTTTTGGTCGATGGGGGTTCGAAAAGCGGCATAGATGCTGAAGTCACTCTGGATATCGAGCTTGCGCTGGCGCTGGCTCCAGCCAGTCAGATTTACGTTTATGAAGGCCCCAATTCAAATCAAGGGGTTTTAGATACCTATAATCGGATTGCTACAGACAACATAGCCAAGCAAGTGAGCACTTCGTGGGGATTAGGAGAAAATCTGGTCAATGCTCAATATCTGAATGCCGAAAATGCGATTTTCCAGCAAATGGCGGCTCAAGGGCAAACCATGTATGCTGCGGCCGGCGATAGCGGAGCGTATGATGATTATGGCAATAATTCCTCTAAAACGCTTGTAGTAGATGATCCTGCATCTCAGCCTTATGTTGTCGGAGTTGGAGGAACAAGACTTTCAGTAAATTCTGCAACTGGAGTCTATAAAAGCGAATCTGTCTGGAATGATGGCCTCGGAAATGGAGCTGGAGGAGGAGGCGTCAGCAAAGTATGGTCGATTCCTTCCTGGCAAAGCAAAGTATCTACTCTCTATTCAAAGACCCATCGAAACGTTCCCGATGTTTCTCTCAATGCAGATCCCAATTCAGGTTATGCCATTTACTATAATGGCCAATGGCAGATATACGGCGGCACAAGTTGCGCAGCTCCCCTGTGGGCAGCCTTTACGGCTCTCATCAATCAACAGCTCGCAGCGGCTCATAAGCCCGTATTAGGATTTGCGAATCCTTTATTTTATGCCATTGGAACTGGAGCAGCGTATCTAACAGATTTTCATGATATTACAACCGGAAACAACTTATTCTACAAAGCGCAAGCAGGGTATGATAATGCTTCGGGTTGGGGATCTTTTAACGGCGCCAATTTGTTTAAAATCCTAACAAACCCTTCAGTGGCTTTAGAACTCAGCAAATAGAAAAATGAGAAATATTCCTCCTGCGATCGAATGACCGCAGGAGGTTTTCCAAGACTGGCTAAAAACTCCCCTTTCGTGATAAAAGCGTCCCCCTTTCTTTGAGTTCAACATTTATATCGGGGATGAAAAATGAATAAATCGTTTTTTATGCTATTCGCAAGCCTCTTGGGATTAGGAAGCGGAGTTCATGCCGCACTTCCTCTCGAGGATCCAGTAAATAGCCGAATGTGTGTGATCGGCGGCGGGATCAGCGCTGCTATGGAATCTTATTACGCTCATCAGGACGCTTTGAAAAAAGGAAAAAAGATTTGCGTTACTGTATATGAAAAAGGGGGATCGTTCATCGCCTCTCCAGGAGAAGAATTGTCCGCCAATACCGCTTGCAATATCGTGGGGAGCTTGACGACAGATGAGATTTTGAGCATTGTCCCACGCGGTTCAGAATTGGTCGAAAAATTATCCATCCTCTTTAGCGAACCGGGAGGAATTAGGGTTGACGATGTACCTGGCGCCAACGATTCCGAAGCTGCCCTTCGATTCAAACAATCGGTCGCATTTTATGCGTCCGATCCAAACCACAACGACCGGACGATGTCTTTGTTGATGCTCGGCAAAAAGAGCATGGGTTTATGGCAGGAAATCTACGAAGAAGGAGATGAGGAACTGAAAGCTATTTTCAGAGCCTCTAATTTCCATCCTTGCCATGAACCGTCGAAGATCGATAAAAAAATGCTGCACGATGGCTACAGGATTGATTTGCTCTATGGGATCCAAGATGCAGAAAAGCGGGCTTTGAAAATGAAAGCCGATTATGACAGCATCGGTTATCGAAATTGCGCTATTCTCACTCCCGATGAGGTAGAAGCGCTCGATCCATTTCTCGCAGATTTTTGTTCGGATCATTCCTATCGCGACCCTCTTTTAGGCAGGATTTGGAACCGAGATTGCGTAGCCTTATGGAGACCGGGAGGCTGTCTCGATTCAGGTGTATTTATCCCGAAGTTCTATGACTATTTAAAAAAGGCCATGGGCCAATACATCGATGGGGAAGGAAAGACCCAAGATTGTTTCCAATATCATTTTAATAAGGAAGCCACCGGCGTCGAATTCGCCTCCGATCCAAAAGGATTGCGTGTGGCCGGCTTACATTTTGCCGATGGGACTTCGCAAGTAGAAAATTTGACTGAATCAATTGTACAATATGTATTTTGTCCTGGGGAGGCAGTCGGAACTCTCCATTCTTTGGGGTTTAATGAGCCCGACTATGCAGCCTTTGCAGGCCCTTCTTTGCTCCTTTCAATCCCCCTTCGGGACGACCAGATCGACCAGTACCGGAATTTTTCCCATTGCATGGAAGTGCATAAGGAAGGAATTACTTTGGCTTGGCAGGCTAGATTAAGGGACCGATCGATTTTCATCGGGGTGGCGGGGACAAAATCTTTTTATGGCGACAAACGGCCTAAAATCGATGAGGAATTTGCGAAAAACCGCCATAGCGTTCAAATCAATATGATCAACGATGTCCTTCCTGAATTCATTTCCCTTGCGCAAGGAGTTGATACTCGGGGGAAAATCTTATCAGAGGATGAGCTTTCGAGCCTCGTGGATGCGGCGATCGCCCGGCGTTGGGTAGGCAGAAGGGCTGTCGCCTATGATGGTTACCCCACTCTTGGGTCGCTCTATCGGGGCGATCTCAAAGTCGCCAATGCGCGATGCACTACCCATCTCGGTTCTGGAGGAGTCTCATTCAGCCCTGGCGCGGTGTTTATGAGCCGTTTGGCAGATCAAGAGATTCAAGACCCATTTGTCGAAAAAATCCTCAAATACTCCGACTCCAGAAGAACGGTTCATTAAACGCTTCCCCCAAAAAATGAACTTTTTGGGGGGCTCATATACTGAATAAGATATGCCTCATCTCGTATTAGAATATTCAAGCAATATCAAAGAAAAAGATGCCTTTGATTCTCTTTTTGCTCAACTTCACCAAATTCTTGCGAAAGTTGGGAATGCCAGTCTGGAAAGCTGCAAAAGCCGCGCAATAGAATATGAGACATTTTATATCGGAGATGGCAATCATAAAAATGCATTTGTTCACTTGGAGGTTCGATTAGCAGAAGGCCGTCCTCTAAAGATCAGGCAGCAAATTGGAGAACACATGCTGGATGTATTGGAACTTCATTTTTCGCAATCTTTACGGGATCTCAATCTCCAAATTACAGTTGAATCCAAAGAATTAATCAAGAATCTCTACTTTAAAATTCCTCGAGGGACTGTTTAGAGCCTGTCTCTTCTACTCAATTATCAATGGCATCTCAATTACACATTAAAAATCAAAGCGGAAGCGAGCCATAAGACCGCCAAAAGTCAGATTCCCTTGGTTTTCGATATTCGTAAAAGGGACTGTCTCAAATGTAAAGTCCCCAAATGGTGAAGTAATAAATGCATTTCCAGAGGCGAGGAGTTGGTTGCTGAAATTCATCCAAACGTGTTGTTCCCAGCCAAGATCTAAAGCTGTTCGATACCGGCCGCATGCCCAAGTTTCATCCCATCGAAATCCAAGCATTAAATCAAAAATAGGGAGCATTTGAGAAAAATTATTTTTTGTGAGGCTATGGTGATCTAAAGGAAGTAAAATCCCTTCATTCACATAATCCTCTTTTTTCTTACCCTTAAGTTTTCCCCAAAGGAGAGATGCATCAAAATTAGATATCAAAGCAAATTGAGGGGTAAAATACCATTCAGGTTGAAATCCAAGTTCCATACCCACTCCCCAATAATGGTTGGTAAAACGATCTTGGAAATGGGCCATGGCTCCAGGAACAAGGGTATTATTGCGAAACGAGTTAATGGTAAACGTTCGATTGACCCAAGCGGCCCGCAATGCAGCATAGGGTCGCAGAGCGAAATAGCGGCTTAACCAAGATTTCCGTCCCAACTCGAGAACAAAATCATTTAAAGTAAATTTCCATTCAGCTGCAATCCGATTAAACATATAAGAAAAGATTCCGGTAGTAAGAGTTCCGCTTGGAAGATTTAAATTTACCCAGGGATTTACAACAATTTCTTGTCCTGGCAAAGCCACAAAAGGTTGCGTGCTAAGGCCGAAATCAGAAGGGACGGAAACGCTATCCGACCTTTTGTTATGGTACCATGTGTAATTGAAATACATATCCCAGCCATCGCATTCTGTTTGATACCCTAAGCCGACTCGGAAACCGGGAGCCCACTTTGTGCCTAAATGTTTGACGTCTTCTATATTGAGAGCGGTACCTGGAGAAGGCGGTACAGACCCTATGGGGAGAGCGATCTCTTTCATTGCATAATTGAGATGGGATTCTCTAGCATACCAATAGAGAAAGTCGGCTGTTGCAAAAAGTCCAATATCGCATCCGTTGGGTGTGTAAAAGGGCGGAGTATAACACTCGCAATTGATACATTTTTTGGGTTCAGGAGTGCAGCAGGGCTTGCAGCAAGAATTATCTCCATTCTGTGCTACAAGAGCCGATGCATAAAGTAAACAAAGCGCGAAATAGTTTTTCATGGTCCCTCTTAAAATCAAACTCGGCGCGGAATCGGCTCCGCTTGCAATGGGTTCACCCCAACTGAAGTCGATTTTTCCTAAAAAATAAATTAATCACAAGCGAAGATGCGGGGTCAGAATTTTTCTTCGAGGTTTGCGGGAGATGAACGCTCTTCTAAAAATTGGATGATCTCATAGGCTGCCTTCATTCCATCCCCAGCAGCAATCGCCCCTTGTCCATATGCAAAAGAGGTGGTCACATCTCCCGCTGCAAATACGCCCGGCAAGGAACTTTGCTGCCCATTTTCGAGCTCGATGCAACCGTCTTGATCCAGACTAATCAAGCCTCTAAAGAGATCGCTATTTGGAAGGCGTCCGATGGCAAGAACGACATGACTGGTTTCGATGTGCATCTCCCCTTCCGGAGTTTTCACAAGGACCGATTGGAGTGATGATCCGTCTCCCACGAATGCGGCCACTGTGCTGTTTTTATTGATTTCGATCTCTTTCATTTGGGCGAGCATTTTTTGGTGTTTAGGATCGACGTTCATCCCATCGCTCCTGACAAGAATAATGGCCTTTTTAGCACCCCCTCTGATGGAATAAACAGCCTTTCTCAAAGCATCTATCCCCCCGCCAATGACCACCACCGTTTTTCCTTTCACAGCTTCCAGATACGGCTTGAGATCGTATTTATAAAACGCATCATTCGACCAAATCCCTTTTTCCCAATAGAGATCGAACCCTTCGGTTTTTAACTTCCGCTCTTGGGTCCCGGTCGCAATCAAAACAGTCTTTGCTAAAACCTTATTCCCGTCGGAGAGAGAGAGCTCGAACGGGTAGTTCGAAAAATTGCATGCGGTAACGCTAGTCTCTCGGATATTTTGTCGGAACGAACCCAATTGTTCATCTAGATCGCTTAAGATGGCGCTCCCCAGCGTAGTCGTTCTGCCAGGCCAATTGCCAACGACCGTCTTCACATTGAGGCTCCCCCCTTTTTTGGGTCCCGAATATACGGCTGTTTTCCAATCGTATTCGCTCAAGACCATCGCCGCGCTCAATCCAGAGCAGCCCCCTCCGATGATTGCGACATCGACCTGGCTGACATTCGTTTGTGAATACAGTGAAAACACACTCAACAAATTAAAAACAAAAAATCGTTTCAACATAACAAACAAAATTTCACACATCAACTAACTTAGTTTCGCTAACCGCTTTTTTATTATCTATAAAGAAACAGAAAAATAGTGCCAAGGCAGGAATCGATCCTAGAACGGCAAAACAGGCGTGGAAAATGGCTATCGAAGAGGAGTTTTGTCCAATGACTGACAACCCGTTCATATCCATTCCAATAGACAGCACCATCGTAGAAATCGCAACTCCAAAACTGGCAGAGATCTGTTTAAATAGGGAATAAAGGGAACTTCCGGCTCCTTTATATTGATGAGGCAAACAACTAAAAATGGACGTTACGTTCGCCGATTGGGCCATCCCCGAAGCAGCCCCAATGCAAAAAACAAAAAAACCCAATAAATAAGGGGAGGTTTCCCAATCCGTGAAAACTAAAGCAACCATACTTAAGGATAATAAACTGAGGCCCGGGATTATAAAAGGCAATGGACCCAATCGATTGTAGAGATTCCCTATGAAAGGCTGCACAAGGATCATTCCAGGCGTCACTGCAGCCATGATCCATCCCGTAGCGACAAGATCTAGGCCAAGCCCTTTTTGAAGATACAAAGCGATGATGAAATTGGCTCCTAAAAAGATCGTGTTCGCTGCTGATTGGATGATATTTCCAATAGCGAAATGGCGAATTTTGAATATTTCGAGAGGAAACAGGGGAATTCTCGATCTATTTTGTCTGAGTATAAAAAGAACCCCAAGAAAAATCGATCCGGCCGCAACCATCAATAGAAAGGAGTGCGGCCATTTACCGATTTCCGAAAACATCCATAAAATTCCGGCAAGACTTAAGCTTCCTAAAATAAAACCCGGCCAATCAAAATCCCTCTTTGGAGGGAGCTCCTCTTTTCTGACCCACAAAAGACTTAAAACAAGACAGAAGAAACAGATCGGAAGCTTCAGGAAAAAAACCCAGCGCCACCCGATCAGGCTCGTCGCATAAGTCCCAAAAATCGGCCCCAAAGCCGGAGCGAATAAAGTCACCATATTCATGATCGAAGTAGTTTTTGCCCAGTGTGTTTGAGGCATTGCGCGCATCAGGGCTGCCATTCCAAGCGGGATGGCCATCCCAGCTGCAAATCCTTGAATGAGCCTTCCTAGGATCAGCGAGAAAAAATTGAACGCAAAACCGCATTCGAGAGTGGCGAAGATATAAAGGCATTGAGAGAGAAGAAAGATTTTCCTGGTACCGCAATGATCTCCGAGCCAACCGCTCAATGACATTCCAATCGTCATCGATAATAAAAATCCAATGATCGCCCATTCGGTATGAGCGGGATTGATCTGAAAAAATTGGGCGATCGCCGGAAGAGTTACGTTGAGGCTCGTCGCATCTAAAAAATCGACAAACCAAACAAGGCAATAGATCATTGCGAGTCGGATGCTATAAGCGTAATCTTTAGCGGCAAACACAAACGCTTCTCAACTATTTTTGATTAATTTTTCTAAAACCATTTCTAAAGAACCTTTCAGGTGAAGAGCAATCAACTCGCAAGCTTTATCGGGATTCCTCTCAATTGCAGCTTTTGCGATTTCGGCATGTTCTTGATGGTTCAAAACCAACGATTTTTTATTGACGATCATTCCTAAATGGCAATAGCGATCGAAATGCTGATATAAGTCCTCCCGAACTTTCAAAAGATAGGGAGAATTACAGCCAGAGATCAGCGAATAGTGAAATTCATAATTGCGCTGCAACCAAGAGGAGGAATCTACCGGACTCGATTTCTCGATGATCGATAATTTGTACAAGGACGCGACAATCCCCGCTTCCCAAGCTGTATCGCCTAATTCGATCGCTTGTCTAAGCGCTAAACATTCAATTTGATTAAACGTCTGGTATAGATCCCTAATTTCGGATTCTGAAATGGGTTTTACCCGAAAGCCTTTATTTTCTTCCGCAAAGATCAACCCTGAAGAAGTCAAACGGGACAAGGCTTCGCGAATCGGAGTCGGCCCGACTTTCAAACGCTCTTTCAATTTGGCGATCAGCAATTTTTCACCCGGCGCATAATCCCCGCGGATAATCCATTCCTTTAAATTTTTATAACAATAATTGGTCAGGTTTTGGTCTAAGGCGTCTGGATTCATGTTCCTCCATATGAATCCTCATTTTATCGACAAAACTGGATTTTGTCGATAAAATTAAAAAAAGACAATCTACAAACCACTAATATAGAAATACTTACATTCAGTATTCATGGAAAAATTTAGTTGGGGAGGCCCTCAATATCTGATTTGAACTCTTTCATTTGAGCTGCAACGACATCTTGTAAGGATTGGGTTTGTTCGTAAATGAGCCTTTGACGTTGAGCTCCATTGCCTCGCTGAACCATCTGCTTCAAATAAGACAATTCTTCCGCGCAATTTAAGCGTAAAGCAATCGGATGCAATGTTTCAATAAGGCCTAAAATCAAATCCGAAAGCTTTTTTCTCTTTCCGTGGATATTCTCAATGATCATTGCATCCAGGCCATCCCGGGCGGCATTCCATTGATTTTCCCGGATAATCCATTGATATTCGAGAGATCCTTGCAAAGGGGATGCTTGATGGATTAAAAATTCATCCGCCCAAACGACTAAACATTGGATTAAAGCAGTTATAGCCATCGTTTCGGACAAAGTAGACATTCCATCGCAGATTCGAAATTCAATAGTGCCATAAGATAGATTAGGGCGAACATACCAATACAGATCTTTCAAAGATCCTATAACTCCTGCTTGGCACAGAGTTTTATAATAATGTTCAAATTCTTCCCATTGCTTGAAATGAGGCGGAATACCTGCAAAAGGAAAAGCTTCAAGAATGCTGATTCTACTTGAATCCATTCCCGTATCGGTTCCTTGCCAAAAAGGAGAATTGGCAGATAGGGCTAATAAATGAGGAAGAAAAGGAATCAAGGAATTTAAAATTTTCAAAACTTTTATGCCGGAAGCAACACCGACATGAACATGCAAACCGCAAATACTCATCCGCCTCAGAAGCCATTGATATTTTTGATGGAGCTTTTGATAACGGTCGCTTTTGGAAATAAGGCGATCAGCCCATCGTTGGAAAGGGTGCGTTCCGATAACTGCCAATTTTAAATTTAATGAATCGGATATTGCATATAGCTTTTGAATCCTAGAGATCAAAAAACGGCGGCATTCTTTGACATCTCGGGCTACTTCCGAATCAATTTCGATCATAGATTGAAGCAGTTCGGATTTGATTCGTTCAATCTTTTGCTGTTTGCATATTTCCAAAAGCCTTTCTGATTGAGGAGTGAGATCCAAGCTCAATGGATCGAGAAGTAAGAATTCAATTTCAACTCCAATAGTAGGAGAATCGGATCCTTGAAATATAAGCGTCATATACCCTCTTTCTTAATATCTAATACCGACCTCTACTTCCGCAGGCAAATTGTCTTTAAAGATGCTGCATCTTTGAGCTCAAGGCTGCGCCGGAGGATGCACAGATAATCCTATTCTAGACCATATTTCTGAAGGGAGGAAATAAATAATTCGGCTTGAGAATCGTTTAATGGAACTAAAGGGGGCCGCACTGCATGCCAAATTTCGCCTTCCCTTTTTTCCATGAGCGCCTTCGCAGCAGGGATGAAGGGAAGTTCATTCAAAGCTTTATAAACAGCTTCGAGGGCAGCAGGATTGGGCCCATTTGCTTTTTTCCCCTGTTCATAAAGAGAACAGATCAATTCAGGATAGAGATTCGCAATTCCACAAATTGTACCTGCCCCGCCTAAATGAACGGCTTCAATGATGTGTTTCTCATTTCCCACAAATACTTTAAACCCAGGAAAAGACTTTAGAATCGATTTTGTAAAGGCTAGATTTCCCTCGCTTTCTTTGAGACCTATGATGATTTCAGGAAATTCTTCCTTAAGAGTTCCGATCACCTCGAGGGAAATGGGCACGCCGCTATACTGCGGAATATGATAGAGAATCATTCGGAGTTTCGGATCTGCTATCTTGGAAATGATTTCTCGATAAAAAGATAAAACCCCTTCGTTAGTCACTTTCTTGAAAAAGCTCGGCGGCGCAACCATCAGAGCCGCGCATCCATATTTCATAGCGGCACGCCCCAATTCGACCGTATCCGAGATGCATGAGCTTCCATTTCCTAAAATAATTTTCCCAGGATCCAATCCTTCGGAAATCACTTTCTCCAATGTTTCAATGCGTTCAGTTACAGAGAAAGAAGGTCCTTCTCCCGTCGTCCCAAATAAAGCAATTCCGGAGCATCCATTTCTGATCAAATCAGAACAATGCGAAGCCAGCTTTTCGCAATCACAGCTTAAATCGGAGCGCAAGGGAGTGAGAACGGCCGCATAAACGCCCGTCGAGAAATCTTTCTTCATAGCAGAATCATCCTCTCTATTTGGAGATGCCAGGATTGGATATGCCAAGATTGGAAATGTTAGGAGTCCCAATAAAAGCAAAATTACAGCCGCACAAAAAAAACCTCTCATTCACAAAATCCTGAATCGAGAAAAAACTGTAAATCTAACTCTATTTTCTTACAACCGTTGTCAAAAAAATTAGACGAAAATGAGATCGCCATCCTCATCCGTATCGATCTGATTCAATTCAACAATCGCCATCGGATCAGCAGGAGGAGCAATAGGAACTGAAATGACTACCGGAGATTCGGGCTGCACTAAAGCAAAACGAGAGATACCGGGAGCAGGTTCAGCGGGAACTATATGAGGAGTGTCGGGCTGCGCTGGAGCAGAATGAGCGATACCGGGAGCAGGTTCCGCGAGAGCTGGAAGAACTATATGAGGAATGTCGGGCTGCGCTGGAGCTGAATGCGTTTCGCCCGGATGCATATCTCTGGGACGTCGAGGACGCAGAGTCAGATCGATTTCACCTTGGCTTCGCACATTCTGGGGAGTTATCTGAGAAGAAGGGTTTTTGCTTCCTCTTCGATGATCATGAAATACTTTTCGTACTTTACGTGTCGTGATTTCTTCTTCTATCGTTCTCCGGCCTTCTTGAGAGTCGGGAGTGTTTGTATAAGTTGTCATTCTAGAGGGAGGACTTTCTAAATAATGTGAAGTCGCTCCTACTCTGCTGGATTGCGAAAGAGGAGTATCTTGGAAAGGACGATTTCTAGGTTTAGAGCCTGGGGAAAGTGAATCTTTCCCGGCATTAGGGAGCGCATGATGGCTTTCTCTTCGCTCGTATTGTCCTGACATAGGTGTATAAGGTGCTGATTCGCGCCTATGGCGGTGATGCACTCTTCGATGGAAGTGTTCATGGGAAGTTGAATAGCCAATTCCGGAAGAAGGATCCTGATGTTTAGATACTCTTCGGTGCCGCGGTTCTGGAGAAGGGGAATCCATCGGCACGGCCGATATACGCGTTTGCTGAAGACGACGGACATTCCCAGAAGAGATTGCAAGAGAATAAGGGCTCTGGGGAAAAGAGAGAACTTTGGGTTTATTTTCTGGATTTGGAACCTGTTTATTTTGATGGGATTTATGAGGAGAATTTCGATTGACTTCATCCCCATTTGTCCTTTCCTCATCCTTTTCACCGCCTCCGCAGCAATTGCATGAGTTTTGAGCCTTAAAATCGATTGTAGGAGTCGACTTACCGCCGACAGATGATAATACGCCGCCCATTGTATACCTCCTTATGTTATCGGTTTATAACATCTTTAAGAATACTAAATTTTTTTTTAATCATGCAACAAATTTTTTTAAAAATTTTAAGGATTGCTGGAGACTGCTGCGCGCTTCTTTAGAGACAATCTTTACGGATATCTAAAACCATTTTTAAGATTTGAAATCTTTCCAAATTTTTTCTTGTCCAAGTCACTTCCAAATTCTATGATAAAAAAATCGAGGTGAAGATGGCCAAGCGATACCCAATGAGCAGTTATCCGAACGGGTGGTATGCCATTTGTTCGGTGAATGAGTTACAAAAAAATAAAGTTTTGCCCATTCATTCTTTGGGCAGAGATTTTGTCGCGTTTCAAACGGAATCGGGAAAAATCAGCGTATTGGATGCCTATTGCCCCCACCAAGGGACACACTTAGGCTATGGAGGCACGATCAAGGGAGAAACAATCGAATGCCCTTTTCATAAATGGTGCTTCGATGCGTCTGGGCAATGCCAAAAGATCCCTTATTCCAGCAGCATCCCGAAGACGAAAAAAGTACACCTTTCTCCCTATCCCGTCCTGCTGCGCCATGGGCTCGTCCTAATCTATTGCAGCAGCGATCGCTCAGCTCCCGCATGGGAAATTCCTCCGTTCGATGAGGAACTCCAAGGAAATTGGACAAATCCCGTATTTTCCCAAATGCTGATCAAGACGCATATCCAAGAATTGGGAGAAAATGCTTTCGACATTGCCCATTTCAAACCCGTTCATGGATCAGAGGAAAATAGCATCGAAATTGACCGCAATCAAACGGCAGGCCCAACCCTCCATTTCGCACTGAATCTCGTCTATCCGGGAAGCGGCATCGGACTCTTCGGAAAAAAAGTAGGGGTACGGGTGAATTGGCGCTATAGCGGCCTCAGCGTATTTGACAACCACGTCACGTTGCGCGACTACCCATTAGAAATCCGCCAATATTTCTACTTCACTCCGCTCGATGAAGAGAGGCTAAAAATACAAGTAGCGCTTCGGATCAACAAAGATAAAATCAAACTTCCAAACCCGATCCGATATTTCGTTGCGAAACTCATTGAAAAGCAAAACAGGAAAATCCTCCTGACTAATTTCGAGCAGGACCGACCTATTTGGGAAAATAAAATCTTCCGAGAACCTCCGATCCTTTGCGCTGGCGACGGCCCGATCACTTATTTTAGGACTTGGATGAGACAGTTCTATTCGGAACCGCAACCTAAAAGTCAAACCGTGCCTAAAGGGATCAACCCCATCCTTGAACAGACTGGGGCATCTTGCGAGTCGGATACTCTCTAGCTCAGTAAAAATAGAAGACTCAGGAAGGATCGTCAATTGCCCTTTTTAAAGTGGAATTGAAGATCCTTGATTGGATTTTTATTCTTCTCTACTTATCGGAATTCTCTCTCCAATAAACCGCATTACTATGTTCTGACGGATAGGCTATTTCTTCTTTAGAAATTCTGAAAGATTTTAAAGATATATCTACCGCTATTCCTGGCGAAATGGGGGTGTCATCAGGTAAAGAAACAATATCGGATTTTGTATAATATCTTATCATAATTTGTTCTGTTGTGTAATCAGGATCAAAGCAAACCAAATATTCTGTATCACCCACTGTTTTATTAATAAACGAACTATTTCCATAAAGTAAGCTGTTTTTTTCTCCGCTAGACAATCCCCATCCATTTGGGTCATATATGTTCTTTTTTTCGTATGGAAGAGAGTCTGATTTCTCTGATTTCAAGGTTTGCGCTAAAAAATTCATGTTTTCTCGCGCTCTGTTTTTCGCAGCCTGAATCCTCTCAGTTGTTTCAAGACTATCTTCGGAGATTAAAAGTTTGTTTCCAATATTTGCTTCGAGTTCTTTCTTGCTATGGTAGGGGCTCATAGCAGCACGGATATTGTCAAATAAGCAAGCTAAACAACAGACAATAACAAATGACGCCACTATCACGCCGACGATGGGCCACGCTGCGCCGGATATCGCTGCAGCTCCCAAAAATATGATTAAATAAATGAATCCGCCCATAACGGTTAAGGATTTTAATGCATTAAATAAGCGCTGAACTACCCGTGTTTCAACAATGTCCGCTTTGAGAGGTTGAATCTCGCCCAGTGTGAGAGGTTTGGGTTCCGGCTCGTCTTTGGGAAGCGGAGCCATTTCGGTCTTAGGTTGTGATTGTAAATCTTTATCATCCTTAAATGTGCCGTAATTCGAATTTCTATTTGAAGCGCCTGCTGCGCTGCTTTGTACAGTCGTACTTCTGCGGGTATAAGGTTCGAACTGTAAAGTTACTTCTTCATCAAAAAATTGAGGTTCAAGCTGATCATTTTGCGCGGGTCCATTCGGAATTTGATCCGTAGGATTAAAATACTTTTCCTCTGTACGATCTAATGTCCTGCCAGTTGGAGCAGTTGCTGCACTGTTTTGTAGCGTTTTATCGACAGTTCTTTGTGTGGTTGAGGATGATGAACTTCTTACTCGATGGGCTGGTAAGAAAGGGTTATGTGCTGGGACAGTTAAAAATTGTGAGGTTCTGGATGGTGAGCAATTTGAATCTTTGATTGCTGCCTGGGCTTTTGAGCTAGGTTTATTATCTGTAGAACTGACGTTTTCCGGCTTTGTGACATTTATAATAAATGGTGTTACCGCATTTTGAGCTATTGGTTGTGCCATAATTTAATCCTTTTTAAAAGTATAATTTTATATAAATTATATCAAATATAACATTTAATTTAAACTTATCAAAATAAATTTCATCCCTATATTAACTATCAATAAACGTATCATTTTTAGATACTTATCACATATTCTGTTAATAAAGAGCACACAGAGAGGGAGTTTCGGCCCTATTAGCATTCTCTTGAATAAATTTTATTTGTCTTAATTTAAAAAAAATTATATAACTTTTTAATTAACAGGAGGGATAAATGAGTTCTGTTCATAACAATGAATCGGTTAAAAATAATTATACCGGTTCTGCTGAAGAAGATCTGGACATCTTGACTTGGGATCCAATATCGACAGCAGCTCAAGCAGCGTTGTCAAATTTAGATACGATGACTTGCCGGGTATCAGAGGATTTAATATTGAATGGATTTGATGTGGAGGATCTTACATCATTTAAACCAGATCCATCTGAACAAAGCAAAAAGGGCGAAGACATATTTAAGACTGCACATCCAGACGGCATTTCATCAACGGATAAACCTAACTCTGGCACGACCGAAAAACCTGAAAGCCGCTCTGTCTCCGATATCGCTCCCAGCAACCAACATACAAGCAAAAAACGAAAAATCGGAAGTATATCTGCAAACTCAGCCCACGAAGATTTAGCGGATAGACCTTTAGAAAAAAATCAAACAGATAAATCAAAAACACAAAAACTACCACGACGAGGGAGAAGGCTTGCAGCAAATAACAAAGAGGCCGAACAAAAAAAACCAACTCAAACTTCTAGACAACTTGTTGCCCAACAAGTTCATCCTCCACGAATTTCCATTGCCCGTATTGACAACTTCATAACTGACCTACCCGTTATGCCAGCCAGTAGGCTGCCTATTAAGCCGCCCATTTCTCAAGAATTACGGGAAGAAAAAAGAAAATCCATTATGAGTAAATTAATGGAAGATATACGAAATGCGATTGATGAAAAAGAAAAAAACCAGATTTATGAAAATGCAATCGCTAATTTTCTATTAGAAACTAATATTAAATATACCCTTCCATGGTTAAAAAGAACCGTTACACTGATAATAGAAACTAGCAAACCATAACTCAAGGGCCTCTTCGAATTTCGAAGAGACCCTCTATAGTTTATAGTTTTCTTCATCCTATTAGATTTCAAAAATTTATCGTGCGAAAGTCTCTTTTGCAATTTCAAAACAGGATTTGCAGGATCACAAGTGGCAGGATTTGCAGGAAAAAATAGAGATCTGACTGAGACAATTTTAAAATGCTGCTTTCAGGTAATGCTCAATTAATCAATTATTTAGCAGTAACGAAAATAGAAATTGGGTTGCTAGTGAATTTTGGGAATAGGAAGTTGGAATTTAAAAGAGTATATCATCCTTCTTATCCTGCCGCTCGCGATCCTGCGCATCCTGTCCAGATTTGAACTCTGTTAGCCTAGAAAACTATAAACTATAGAGGGCCTCTTCGCATTGCGAAGAGGCCCTTAGATGCTTTCTAAGAATTTCCTGAGAGAATTGTTAGTTTAAGAATTCAATAATATAGGCGACCCCGCCAGTACCAGCGCCTCCGACAAGTGCTGCGCCGTCTGGAAGCACCGCTGCGCCCGATCCACCGCCTCCAAAACGAGTAGCGGCGACTCCGGTTCCGGTACTAATCGTCGGGGCTGCGCCTGGAGAAAAAGGCCCCGGCGCCCCTCCACCAGATAAAGTTCCTATATTAACGGAGACAAAGGCAACTCCTCCATTTTGGCCTGGGCTTGCGATTGGAGCACCCGTACCCGCAGCTCCTCCAACTCCCCCAGCAAGAAAACCTGCGCCGTTTGCCACACCGGTCCCCCCATGCCCCCCATTAGTTGTCAGAAGAGCGCCAAACGTTGTATTTCCTCCGGTGCCGCCTGTAAAGGGGGCAGTAGTTCCACCTGCCGTTCCTCCTGCTCCAATCGTAACGGTAACGCTAGGAAGCAGAGACGACCTCATAAAAAATCCGGCGGCATACGAACCAGCGCCACCTCCGGACCCACCCCCACCATTGGATAAGCCCCCAGCGCCTCCTCCTCCTCCTCCTCCTCCTCCTGCGACGATTTGCACATAAACAAAAATGGCGTTAGCGGAGGGTGTATAAGTATTAGCCCCAGTAGTCGTCAAAGTGATTGTATTAATGCTAGATATTCCTGCAATCGTAATCGAATTGTTTCCCGGCGTAATCAAAATCCCACTCCCTGCTTGAAGGCTGGCTGCGGCAGGCGCTCCTGTCCCGCCGATGAGCAATTGGCCGGAGGTCAATGTAGCCGCTTGCAAGGTCCCTGTTGCCGTAGTATTGCTAAAAACAGCTCCGTTAATTGGGAAAAGCTTTGCAGAAGTACCCCCGTTGGTTACTGCCAGAGTGCCTGTCAGATCTACTTCGGATCCTGAACCTGTAGTTGTAAGTCCAGTCGATCCTCCCTTAAGGGTGATTACATTTCCCACAGAAGTTGCAGAACCCGTGTCGGCGTCAATGGTCAATTGTGTGGGCGTGGATGCAATCATAATCGAATTGTTTCCCGCAGTAATCGTAATTCCATCCCCCGCTGTAAGGGGGTTTGGGGCAGGAGCTCCTGTCCCACCGATGAGCAATTCACCAATACCCAACGTAGCCGCTTGCAAGGCCCCTGTTGTCGTAGTATTGCTAAAAACAGCTCCGTTAATTGGGAAAAGCTTTGCAGAAGTACCCCCGTTGGTTACTGCCAGAGTGCCTGTCAGATCTACTTCGGATCCCGAAGCTGTAGTTGTAAGTCCAGTCGATCCTCCCTTAAGGGTGATTACATTTGCCGCAGGAATTGCAGAACCTGTGTCTCCATCAAATGTCAATGTCGTCGGCGATGTGGCGGCAGTAATCGTAATTGAATGGTCTCCTTGCGTAATCGCAATACCAGCTCCGGCTGTAAGGCTGGCTGCAGCAGGCGCTCCTGTCCCGCCGATGAGCAATTCACCAGGACTCAGCGTAGCTGCTTGCAGGGGTCCTGTTGGTGTAGTATTGCTAAAAACGGCTCCATTAATTGCGAAAGAAGGCAATTCTTCGCACGAAGCGTTTGCAAAGGCAGGATCTGTTCTTTCCGATGCTGGAATAATAAAAGCCTTAGGATTTTTTTCATTTTTCTTCTTAGAAGAGTTGTTTTCCGCGGCCGAACTCAAGTCAGATCCGAATTCAGGCCGGGTTGTTTGGAAAGTCAGGTTTTTAAGGATGACCGAACCCTCTTCAGGCAAAGTATAGGTGCCTGCAATCTTCACGCTGGCATCGCCTTCTTCCATTTGGTCAATAACGAGCTTTTCGCCATCGACGCCTTGGATCTCGATCCCATCATAGAGAATGAGATTTTCCTCATATCTCCCTGGCTCGACTATGACGATCGCGGGATGTTTTGATGAGGCCCCTTCTCTTCGCGCCGCTTCAATCGCCTCTTGGATTTTTGCATATCCCGGCCTATCCCCCTTGGAACCGATGACTTCATAGCGCTTTGGATTTATTTGGTGCGAACCAGCCCATTTGGACTGCGGTTTTGCGCAAATGCTGTCATCTGGGGCATCGGAGGAAATGGAAAAAACAAAGATAGGGAAAAGAAGACAACATCTTAAACAGAAACGGGTACACGGAGATGCGTTCATATCTACTCCAGAAGGTTCGTAAAAAAACATGAGTAGTATGAAATATTTTTAATTTCTTTTAAAGAATTATTTTTGAAGAAGTATGTTAAAAGGAATAGCCTAAATTCAGGGAAACTCCAATGGATTCCCAAGTCGCTTCTTTGACAAAAGTTGTTGCGCATACGGGACCGCAAACGGGAGATGAGCTAAAAGGGACAGAACCTGAACTATTGACGATTCCGACAGATTGAAGAGACCAATTTTGATATTTGACTTCTAAATCGATCAGGAAATGACAGTTTATAAACCATAAGAAATCAGCATAAACGACATGCCCGAATGCAATGCCGCCTCTTCTCTGATCGCTATATGCGAGGCTTGAATGATGTTCCAAGAGCCAGCTTCCGCGCCAATTGGCTCCATGAAACTCGTAACCGAGATTGAAAAGGAACCCATTTCTGTTTCTCGCGTAGAAATCGAGTCCGAGCCAAGGTCCATTCCAAATCGATGTGAATTTCAAGCCATTGAATGGATTCAGGCTTGCTTCCCGCAGAATAGTCTCTTGTTCGTCGAAAGCCCATCCCCCTAAAAATCCCAACGAACAGGTTTGATTGATGGGCGCTAAATATCCGAAGCCTCCTAGGCCGTCTTGGGTATTCCCATTTTGTTTTCCTTTTAGGGATGGTTCGGAGAAATCGCCATCTACAATCCAGCCATAGTAATAAAATCCTCTCGCATACCAATGAGAATCAAAAGCAATGAGCCCTTTTCCTCCCACTTCAAAAACTTGAAGATTTTTTGCTATCGTCGAATAGTCAAACATTTCAAAATTATTGGGAAACTGGATCCCCGTCTCATTTGTTATTCGATCAAAGCGATATCCCCCGTCAACGAGAAAATAAGTATAAAGACGGAGACATTCGCTTTCATCTACTGGACAGGGACATCCGCACACTTGCGGGCAAATCGGCGGCTCGCAGGAATAGTCGAGTTTTTGGGGGGATCGATCCGCTTGACAGGGACATGTGCAATCTTGCGGGCAGATCTCTTGACAGGTGTAATATTCGGGGTCTTGGGTTGCAGACTGTTCAGGAGCATTTGAAAAAAAATCCGCTGCTATGGCGCTTTGGGTGAGAGAAATAAAAGAAGCAACGACTTTGAAAATACTACATCCAGAGTTGAAGGCCATACTAATCACCAATTTCTTTTTCATATCAATTTCACACATTATTGTTAATACGCTTTTTAGACATCCAAAGATGCCCCGTCTTTGGGTAGACGTAGTCCAAAAACAAATTCTTCAGAGTGTTTATATATAATTTTATCAATAATAAATAAAATAATTATGGTAATTTACATAAAACGAAAATAACGTTAAAACATAACTAATTCTATTTTTAGTCGGTTCAATGATAAATTTGATAAATAAATTTTATTTACACAAACCAAATAGCCATTTTGACTATCTCCTTATTGGAGCTGCAACAGTCAGCAGCAAATATTATTCCTATCTATTAAGCGCCTCTTTAGTTGGTGTGTACGTAGGGAAAAAATGGTGGGAATCCCGCTCCGTTCAAAAATTTGAAACAGGACCCGATGCAAGCAAAAAAGATTTAATAGAGCTCTTACCAAATAAGCAAACTTCTAAAAAAGGCCCGGTAACAGATCCCGTTCCTTCGGTGAAACGATCTCACGCCCCTGATTTTTCCCTTGCGAAACCCTCGACATTTTCAAAAAAGAATTTAACTGTAGATACTTCTCCTTCAAAACCTGCGATCCCAACTTCAAGGAAAGAACCAGTGGGAAAAACTTCGCCCATGGACTCTTCTCCCCTTAGATCTGCGTCCCCCTCTTCAGAGGAAGAAACCACTTCTTCATTCGGAAAAACTTCGCCCATGGACTCTTCTCCTCTCAGATCCGCGTCCCCATCTTCAGACGAAGAACAATCTCCTTCATTGGCAACCACATCGCCCATGGACACCTCTTCTTCTCGACCTGCTACTCCATCTTCAGATGAAGAACAATCCCCTGCATCAGGAACGACTTCGCCCATGGATTTGCCCTCTTCGAGACCAGAGGTTCCTTCCTCAGGAAGCCATTCTCCCGCTTCAAGTTCGTCGATACAAGGGCCGATCGCAACAATCCCCTTTTTGCCGCCAATACCCAGATTTATTCTCCCTATTTCTTCTGAAATGGAACAAAATCTTGCAGGGCTGCGTGGAGACAATCACAAAATTACAGAGCGCCATTTAGCTGAGGCGATGAGGAAAGCAAAAAACTGGATAACAAAGAAAGGCGTTCCTCCCACCTTCGATGGAAAATTTGTCAAAATATTTAAAGTGCTAAACAACAAAGACAAATGCGTCAAATTCATGAAAATCGTTATAATTGACCATTCAGAAAATCAAGATTACAGCGAATTGATGGTTCTTACAGCCTTTTATATGACCGAAGCCGAGGTGCAAAAATCTCTCAACATTCATCCTCTGAGTTGGATTAAATATGCGAATGAAATGGCGGCAGTCGGGGGCAGAAAAAAAGTAATTCATGAAGATCCTCCGAGAGGCAAACCTAGCAGCCTGTGATAGAAGTTTTTGAGCGGAATATAATTATATGTCAATCAATACGGACCGAGTGCCTTTAGAGCCTCGACCCCATCATTACGAATCGTTTTATAAAAATCCTCCTGGCCCATCCCGTTTAAAATTTCTATTAAAAGGTAAATACTACCAAACAATAGCCAAAGACCTAACAAAAAAAATTTTCCCTCCTCTCTTGAAGAGCCATTATCAGAAGTATGCAAAAGCTTTTGATATTCCTAACCTATACAAAGGCCTTAGTTCAAAAACTATCGTTGTAGAAGACAGTTCCTACTTAATTACGCTAAATGTGAATAATGGTTTCAAAAACATAGCGATTACCGACCTCGCTACTAAAGACAAAACGACTTTTGGAATCCACGAAGATGTTGATAACCCCGCCTTCTATCCCATCGAAGGACCCGATATGATCCAAGTCAAAACGAGAGATTTGATCACATGGATGAATGATTTTCAGAAGTCTCACTCTGGCTCTTCTTTTGTCGATTACCTATCTGATAGGCAAGATGAACCCCGGTCTCTGTTGAAGACTTGAAAAAGATCCGGGGGATCTTTTTCTAGCAAGACAGGCCGGGGATTGTGAATGACTAATGAATAATCAATTCCAAGATCTCGCAATATCCAGCTTCCCCTTGCGCCCCCGCCTTTGCACCCTGGCTAGGCCCGTTGAGCGCTCCTCCCCCTCCATTACCAAATCCGGAACCCCTTTACTTCCTCCGTTACCACCGCTTACACTCAGAAGAACTCCAAATACACTTGTCCCGCCCCCGTTACCTGTACCTCCACTGACGCCAGTTCCTCCAGCTCCAATCGTTACTGCAACACTTGCCCCGATAGTTGCCGCACTAAATACACCAACTGTCAATCCCCCATAGCCCCCTCCTCCGCCCACAGAATATTGAGTGGCAGAAGTGACAGCCGCACCTCCTCCCGCACCTCCTCCCGCACCTCCTCCACCTACAATTTTTACTAAACAAGAAACCATTCCAGGGGACGGAGTATAAGTGCCGCTTGAGGAAAAGACCTGGAGGTTAAAAGAGGCGTTCGCCCAATTCGGGTCTGCGCTGGCGCCGCCGATCGTATTGATATTCGCTGCGATTGGAGGAACTGGTCCGCCGCTATTGCCTGTAAGCGTCCCAACGACTGTTGTTCCGCCTCCATGGACATTGAGAATCCCCCTTTGACTCATTACTCACTCATCTTTAGTTAATGATAAATTCTATAATTTCTACGTATCCAGCCGCTCCATTTCCGCCAGCTCTAGCTGAGCCTGAAGTAGAATTTGCTGCTCCACTTCCTCCAGATCCTGGAGATACTCCATTATTAGCTGCTCCTTGAGCAGGAGCGCCACCAGGCCCAAACAAGCTAGATCCTCCATTCCCACCGATCAAGATAGAAGAAGCAAAAGCATTGAAACAATATCCTCCTACTGCTCCCGGAGTATGAATCACAGTACCCGAACCAGTTCCGCCGCTTCCACCTGCACCTCCAAGCGTAGAAATGCCTGTTCCAGTAGCAGATCCTCCAATACCTCCTCCACCTCCAGCTGCGCTTAAAAGTAGTGTTCCTGATCCATTATTGGCAGTCAGAGATGTTGTATTTCCAGAGCTTCCATTATTCGCTCCCGCTGATCCGCCTGATCCGGCAGTTCCAATGGTGACAGAAGCTTTAGTTCCGGAGCCTACAATTGTTGAATAAGAAAACACTCCTTCCGCGTATTCTCCTGCTCCTCCGCCACTTGATGTTGACAATTGTGAGCTTGTAGTAGAAGCAACTCCACCGCCACCGCCACCACTTCCAACCATTCTAACCAAACAATAGACCATTCCTGAGGTTGGGGTATATGTACCTGTACTAGAAAATGTTTGGATATTGAGAGAAAAAGCTCTCATTGCTAAATTGCCGCTCGAATCTGTAGCTGCTAAGAGATTATTGCCCGATGTCAAACCGGCAACAGTATTCGAGGATGATGAATATAAAATCTGGTTAGCAGTTGTCGTAGAAGGATAAGAAGCGGTTGACCATACTGGTCCAGTAGATGAATTCGATTGTAAAATCTGTCCTGTATTTAAGGCCGTAAGAAGTGTAGGGACTCCAGAAGAATTGGTGATAAGTGCGCCATTGGGATTGACTGCGAGTTGACCGACATGATTCGTAAGATCGGCATACAAAATGCCATATTGTGTGACTGTATCTGGCCAAGACGATGTAGATTCAAGGAAATTTGAGCCGTTGGCTCTTATAACCGAACCAGAAGAAGCAGCAGAGGAAGGATAGGTCGCCGTTGTCCAAGCTGGATCTGCGCTTGCACCGCCGCTCTGCAAGAGTTGCCCTGAAGTGCCAGCCGATGTTGCTGCAACGTTCGATGTTCCTTCTCCCAGTAAAACACCATGGGCTGTTAAAGTAGAAACGCCCGTGCCTCCATTGGGAACTGTGACGGGCAACGTAGGTAGTTGAGAAGTGGTGGCCAGCATGCCGAGTGTGGGAAAAGTCACATTTGTTCCACCGTTAAAATCGAATGTTGCTGAACCGTTGGACCATGTAACGGTATTGCTTCCATTGTTGACTCCAGTTCCTCCATTACCAGGCGAGATTTGACCCGAAACGCCAATAGTCGCTGTTCCTCCAAGAACAGTAGAGCCTGTCACAGTGATGTTCGTTCCGTTGCTCAATGTGATCGAACTATTGGCTAAAGCGCTATTTGGCACATTCATCAAACCGATCGATAGTGAGTTTGCTCCTGTAGCAAAAGTGACCCCTTGGGTTCCGGCCACGGTCGCAAAAGCAGGATCGGCACTAGTCGCTCCGATCAAAAGCTGGCCGTTCATTCCTACGGAAGTAACACTGACTGGAGACGTCCCTTCTCCAATTACCACTCCATGCGCGGTCAGTGAAGTAGCCCCCGTCCCTCCATTGGCCACCGACACAGGAAGCGTGGGGATTTGAGACGTGGTCGCCAGCATGCCGAGTGTGGGAAAAGTCACATTTGTTCCGCCGTTAAAATCGAATGTTGCTGAACCGTTGGACCATGTAACGGTATTGCTTCCATTGTTGACTCCAGTGCCCCCAAAAGTAGGACTGATAAGCGTCCCTTGCCACGTTCCAGTTCCAATAGTGCCCAAAGTAGTGATAGAGGTTTGTCCAGCGTAAGAGGAACTGAAGCTGACAGTAGCCGTCCCCCCAATGGATGTGGTTACATTAATGGGAGAAACGCCGACTACCGCTGAAATTCCCCCCGTTCCTCCAACGACATCTGCTCTTAAAGTTCCTGGGCCGGCGGTCCAAACAAGGGTTGGGGTGTCTGTCGGAACAGCCCAAACTGGGTCTGCGCCATTTGACCCAATCAAAATTTGTCCATTCCCTGCAACTGGCAGCGACGCGATTGAGTTCCCTGTGGTGCCTATCAATACGGAATGTGGATTTGCGACGATACTCGATCCGCCTCCAGAATTCGTAAGGGCAGGATTCGTCCTATCGGTTGTTGCTGGGATCAAAGATTTCGGGTCGTGATCTTTATTCTTCTGAAATCCAAAATTCGAACCCATGCCGCTCGGATCGATTTGGAAAGTGAGATTTTTGAGATGGACCGCTCCTTCTTGAGGCCAAGTATGGATTCCGACAATTTGAACAAGTGGATTTTCTGGATTCTCGAGATCTAAGAATTCGCCGTCCGGCCCTTCGATTTCAATACCATCGTAAAGAGTGAGATCTTCTTCGTAACTGCCCTCTTCTATGGCAATCACTGCAGGATAAAGAGAAGAAGCGCCCTCCGCCCGGGCCGCTTCGATCGCATCTTGAATGGTAGGATAACCCGGTTTTCCACTGGTTGGAGAAACGACTTCATACCGAGTTTTTTCCTTTTTTAGGCGCTTTTCTTCTCTTTTTTCTTTAAATGAAGAAATCTCTTGCTGCAGCGAAGTAATTGGCGCACTAATGCAATCCACAACAGGTAGAAAAAAAGCGGATCCCGCGCATAGGATGTAAATCCGATTCATATCCCTCAAAAAAATTAAATTATTTCAAGAATTGTAAGTTTTACGTAAACTTAAAGACAAGATTTTTTTTGAATGATTTGAATCTCAAAAGAAATACCCGATATTGAGAGAGAGCCCATAGGAGGTCCAAGAAGCCTCCTTGATAAAAGTGATAATAGCAACAGGACCGATCACGGGATCTGAGTCAAATCCTGCGTTGGCAGTACTATTGATGAAACCGGTCGACTGGGTCGACCAATTTTGGTATTTGAATTCAACTTCGGCTTGAAAATGAGTGCAAAATTTCCAACTAAAATTGGAATAAACAACGTGCCCGAATGACATACCCCCCTTTCTCCGGTCGCTAAAAGCTTCGGGTACCTCTCTTTCCAAGAGCCATGCCCCGCGCCAGTTTGTCAAATGGAATTCATATCCAAGGTTCAATAAAAATCGGCTATTTCCGCGGGCAAAAAAATCGAACCCCAGCCAAGGGCCATTCCAAATCGATTGGAATTTCAATCCATTAAATATGGGGGCGTTCGCATTCTTTAAATGGGTTTCTTGTTCATCATAACCCCATCCTCCGATAAATCCGAGAGAACATCTGGGATTGATCAAGATCAAATATCCAAGCCCGGCCTCGCCATCTTGAGTCCGTCCTTGCTGATTTCCTTTCAAAACAGAATCGGAAAAATTCCCTCGGCAAATCCAACCATAAGAATAAAATCCTCTGATATATAAATCGTCGTTGAACGCAACAAGCGCTTTGACTCCTGTTTCATAAATCCTCAATTTCCGCGCAGTCAATTCGTCGTCGAGCATTTCAAAGTTATTTGAAAAAATCATCCCAGTCGTGCAATCGATCCGATCGAATCTTGCCCCCCCATGCACGAGGAGATAAGTATTTAAAGTTAAACAACTAGAATTTTGGCAACAGGTTGTATCCAGCGAGGAAGGAAACGATCGCACAGTTTCTTGCGCATCCATTTCACGACTTAAACAACCGAGACCGAGCTGAAAGAAAATATACAAAGAATATCTGGCCTTCAACAAACATTTCCTTTTTTATAATCCAGAAACTCTGAACCTTTTTAGTGGGATAGGTTCCTAGATTCCATATCTCCTTATTCTCACAAGAAATTGTTTTTAACAAGATTTCAATTATACCGAAATAAAATGAAGAATCAGTTATTCGCCGCTGCTTAGGTAAAAAGATGGAAAAAATGAGTTTTATTGGAGGCTTTCTTGTCCGGAACGATAGGTGTATGATATGTAGGTGTGCCCGTTGTATTCGCTGTCCGCAAACGGCAGTACCTTCCAGCAGGAACAAAACCATGAAGTCCTCCCGTTACATTTGTCGTCGTGTTCACACCCAATCCTAAAGTTCCAGTATTTCCATGCGCGATCCGACTGATTTCTTGGACTCCCATTGTGAAATTTGAATCGAGTGCAATTTCAAAAAAAATTGATCTCAATGCTTCTATAGAATAAAACAAAACATGCTTGTCTATCAGTTTCACCAAAGGTTTGCATGTTCCGTTATATTTTTATTGCATCGATTTTTTCTCTCGCCTGTTTTGCAGATTCTCCTGAAGCCAATGAATATTATCCAGACAGCAAAAGAACCTATCGAGCTACTCTCCGCCACATTGAAAGCGGCGGCATAGGCTATGACAATGGCTATACGACTCTCGAAGCGTTTCTCTCTTCAGATCCAAGTCAGTGGAAAGCCGCCCCTTTTTTTGATGCAAGAGGCCATATTTTTGATAACGGAAAATGGGCAGCCAACGCAGGCGCCGGGCTAAGAGCTCTATGGGAAAACCGAGTTTACGGCATCAATGCTTACTACGATTATAGAAATACCGGCCGCTTTAATTCGAATCAGATTGGGGCGGGTCTAGAAACCCTCGGCGATTTCTTTGATTTTCGAATAAATGGCTATTTGCCTGTTGGGAGAAAAACCAGCGGTTTTTATGATGCCGTCTTTGGAACTTTTTCCGGACATCACCTGCTTCTGTCGGAAAAGATTCAATCTGCGATGAAAGGGGCCGATGCAGAATTTGGTTTTCATCTAGGAGATTTCGAATCATTTGATTTCTATGCAGCCGCAGGCCCTTATTATTTCATCGGAGACGCAGCTCCCGCGACGTGGGGTGGAAAAGGGAGAATCTCTGGCACTTTCAAAGATATTTTAACTCTAGAAATCAGCGATTCATATGACAGAACTTTCCATAATAAATTCCAAGGGGAGATCTCCTTAAACTTTTCTTTTGGTCCCAAAGTTAAAGAACAGCGATGCATTTGCAAAGCGTCAAACTCGCTAAATGACCGAATGCTGCAGAGAGTGGGCAGACAAGAAATTATCGTGATCGATAAAAGGAGAAAAAACACCATCGCCATCGATCCAGCCACAGGACTCCCCTATTTCTTTGTGTTCGTCGACAATACAAGCAGTTCAAAAGGCACCTTTCAGAGCCCTTACCCTTCTTTAGCTCAAGCGCAAGCAAACTCTGGCCCCAACGACATTATCTATGTATTCCCAGGCGATGGGACAACGACCGGAATGGCAGACGGGATCACACTCCAAGCCAGCCAGAAATTCTGGGGCTCAGGCATCAGCCACTCGATTCAAACTTCTGCGGGGACGATCTCCATCCCTGCGCAGAGCAGTTCCTCTCCCACTATCACAAATATGAATATCGACACGGATGGCAATGCAATCAACTTGGCCACCAATAATGCGATCAGCGGTTTTACCATTGCGTCAACCTTCATTGATGCCATCTCTGGAAACGATCCTCAAAAATTGGAAATCTCTTCTTGCACTTTCGAAAACACTGGTAGGTTTGCGATCAATGCCTCCTTTTTTGGGAACGCCTCCGTATCGTTGAAGAATAATCAGTTTTTGAACAACGCCAACGGCATTTCTTTGAGTTTTGATGGGACTTCTACCCTTGTCTGTTCGAATAATGTGTTTCAGGGCCAAACTTCTTCCTCTGAGGTTCCGCTGGAGATAGCGGCCAATAACAATGTCTTAGCAGCTCAAATCGCAAATAATGTTTTTAGCGACAATACTACCGGCAGTATTCGAATGAGCCTCAATAATACCCTGGATGCCAATATTAGCTTGCTGAACAATACGATCCTAAATAACGGAACGGGCTCTGAGGGAAGCGGTTTGGGATCGAGCCTTGTTATTATTCCAGATGGGACTATTGACAATTGCTCAATCGCATTAAGCGGCAATACATTCTCTAACAACGGGTCGAATTCTCTTTATGTGCATACCATGGGTGCATTTACAACTCTTGAAATCCTGGCATCTTCAAACAGAATGTTGAATAATGGAGGCTCGGCTATAGATTTTGGAAGCACATGCACCACTTTTACTTTAAATGCCATAAACAACACCTTAACAAATCTAAATGATAATGGAATCTCTACCGTAGGCAGCCCTGCATTCCAAACGGCAAATATAACAATAAACGGGAATACCATTACTGACATTGGCAATGGGCAAAGCGCAATTGCTATTGGTCAAGGAAGTTCAATTCTTAATTTTACGGCAGAAAATAATACAATTGGTAGATGCCAAGGATCGGGAATCCTTTGCTTTTCTAGTGAATTCACGAATATGAATGCGAATATAATAGGCAATGATATCAGCAATTGTCTGAACAATGAGGGAAATGCATCTTCAGGCATTAGCTTAGATACCTATGTTAACCTTGTTTCTACAGTGGCAAATAACATTCTCTCAGACAATGCAAGCCCAGCTGTTGCAGTCGGCTTCTTTACCTCTGGAGATCCCTCTGTTTGCCTGACTCTAACTGGCAATAGCAGCAATATAGATCCAAGTTATTCTCTTACAAATCCAGGAAGCGGAGCCTTTAATTTAAGTCCGTGCAATGTAGATGCCGCCAATACCGGAACAATCGATGTTTCAGGTTCTATTGCGCCCGTTCAGTCCTGCCCATCAGGCATAGCTTGTCCCTAAATCGCATTCCAATGGACCTGATTAAGAATTTTTTTATGAGCAAAATTAGGATATGCCTGGCAGTGGTAAACAAGTAAGGCTGCCACTCTTCAATGCGACAATCTTTTATCATCATGCTTATCATGCAAATCTTGCCTATCATGTTTCTATTCTATTTGTAACGAAAAGGTTATGAGGTCTCTAAGTCTCTTGTTGCACAAGAAGGTAGTCGGAAATAAACAGATAAAAGATATTACTTCTTACGTAAGCAGTTTTTCTAGTCTTAAGAACTTATTAGTTGTGAACGGTTGCAAATTAGTTGAAATCGCTATTGTACCTCTTCCGATTTTGGCAAGTGCGTATTGTTTCCGTTTCACTCAAACGGCACCACATCCGAAACTCCAATGACAGAGCTGCCGGCATTCAATGCCTGCACCTGAAAAAATGAAGCGCTGCTGGAGACTGGGATCGCGGTTTCGAAGCCCGATTTGGGAGCGCTGGCAACCAGAGTTAAATGGGTGGGGCTGTTTCCGGCAAATACTTGCCAACTCGCCGTTTCCGTCGAACCATTCCAAGAGGCGTATACAGTGATCTGCCCATTGCTGGAAACGACAGCCAATTTCGGAGGAAAGAAGGGAGTGCCTGTCCATTCGAATTTATAAGCTCGGTATGTGTAATTGTTACTCGGAATGGAAGCATCGTAAATCAAATTCAAAGAAGGGGTGTTTTCGGTATTCCCCGCAGCCAGATATTCAGAATAATATTGCGATTGCCCCCATCCAATGAACTTGTTGGTGTTCGGCAAAGTTTGGACATTTCCCTGAGATGCGACATTGATATTCGGATCGTGGAAATAGGCGGTCGACAAACTAGCGTTCATCGACGTCAGATTCAAATCCAACACTAATCCGTGGGCGGGAGGAGTTCCAGGAGGAACCGTCTCCCCTTCGCAGCAATTGTCGTCGAACATACTGATCGTGTTGTCCGTGGCGGTAAACGCGAGAAAACGGGCATCGTGCTGCCAAGAAAACTCCGCGTCGCTGTCGATCGTAAAACTGCTATTTTTCCCGCCGAGGTTCCAAACGATGTTGCCGCTCGTCCGGGAGATTCGGTAGATCGTCCAGGTATTGCGGGCGGAGACAAGGATGTCGTTCGAGCCGTCTGTGACGAGTCCCACCGAGTTCAGATGATAGGCATCCCATACGTTATTGCTATCCACAGCGGCAGATGCCGGTTCGAACGAATCGGTCAGAGGGATATGCCCGAGCGCACTCCAAAAAAAGAGCAATTCATTCGTAGTCAAATCGATTTCTTGGACGGCGAAATCGTTGACGAACCCATCTTGCGGTCCGCCGAAAGGGGTCAAATCCATCGGCACCGCTTTCGTCGAAAGCAATAAAGCGGTATTTTCGGGAGTGATCAAAAATTCATGGATATCGGAATTATAGCCCCCTTGGGCTGCGACGGTTTGAATCGTAGCGTACGTGCTGTCCAGGATATGATAACAAGATCCGATTTCCGATGAAGCCGCAGGCAAATTGGTGTAGACAGGAGGAGTAGCCAGCGTCCCTTGCCAAAAAGTGAGTACAGGGCTTCCGTTCAGAGTTTGTACGCGGAAATCGGTATTCATCAAATTGGAACTTCCTGTTGGACTGAACCAGACCGGATTGCCGGCGCTGTCTGCGATGAGGGCCCCTTGCTGTCCGATGCAGGGAAGGAACGAAAAAGCATACGGAGCGAGCAAGATGAGACCGGGAGCTGTCCCCGCCAAAGAGAGGTTGACCGTTACCTTCATCGGATGCAAAGTAGGTTCGCTCACAAAACTCCAAACATCGGGCGAATCGAGGATGGGATCAGGAGTCAAAAACCCGGTATTGGAAGGAAAAGGATTCGTTCCGCATCCGCAGCTGACCGTGTTGTCAGACAGCAAAAGATCTTGCGGGAGGATCTGCAATGATGGGTTTGGGGAGAAAGTGATCTGCCAAGCGACGTTGAAGGTATTATCAGGGAAAGACGGCGGCGAAGATACGCCAAATGCAGAAGCTAAAGCTTGAATGCTGTCCGGCCGCCAACAGATCAAAACGTTTTTTCCATTGTAATGCGGTCGGTTCAGGATGAAAGAGGCTAGGTTCGCGTCTTGCAATTTTGAATAGCCGCTATGGATCGGCAAATTCAAAACTTGTGCTGTCGGACCTGCGGTTTGGATGCAAGCCTGAGTATTATCCGCAGTCAGAGAAGTCGGCCTTGCTGCAAAAACGGACACCGGCTCTCCGAAAGAGGTAAAATTCGGGGTCAAAATTATATAATCGGCCAAAGCTCCAGCGCGCTCTTTCCCCTGCTGCGTCAAATTCCCCGCTGAATCGACCTCTCCGCTGGGAATGATAATCACTTGGGCCGGCATTCCAAAAAGAGCGGCTGCGCAACAAAAACAAAAAACAGCAAATGTTCTCATAGTTAAAACTCTAATGCAGCGCTCATCGTCAGACCTTGCAGGAGCAGATTGCGGATTTTATGAAAGAAGAAGGGACCCCGGAAGAATCGATTCCCGCGAATAAAAGCCTGCCCTTCATAGGCAGCGCCCAAAATCACGAACATCCAATCGTCGATCACCGCACCCTTCCAAGAAACGCCCGCTGCGAAATCGACTGAAAGAAGCCAATGATGCAAAACGTTCGACCGGTCGAATCGAACCGCATCCAGATACGTTTCTCGATCTTTTAAATCGAACCGTCCGTAAAGCGGTGCAAGGGCGGCGCGTCCAAAAAGGCTCGTCCCGTAAGCCATAAAGTAATTCGCAATCAATCCCAATCGCGGCCCGCCTCCCCAATAATCGCATTCCAATGAATTGAGATCGACCCCCGAAAAGAAAGTCCCTCCCTCGTATCGGGCGCTCAAGCTTTGGTCCAAAATAACCATCCTAATCCCTATGAAGGGAATCAAATCGACCCGGTCGAACCAAGGTTCGTAATCAGGGGGTTTTGCTTCTTCAATGCATCCCTTTTTTTTCCGATTTGCGAAGAGCTGTTTCCGTTTAAGGGGACTGACTGCTTCGCAGGGACTCCGCCCGCATTTGCCCAAGCAAAAGCGATATTGCGCGTTCAGATCCACGAGATTCATGGTCAAATGCCAGCTCGAAGAAGAAGAAGAGACATAATCCCCCACGAGAGTATCGGGACCTATCGACCAGATCGGAAAACTCCCCTCGAAATCGGGAGCTCCGGAATTGAACGATTTTTGACCGTGGGCTTTGGCCTTGAGATTCGTCCAAAAAACTTCGTAGCCCCAATGCCTTTGATCTTGAATATACCCCCCGCCTAGGCGGAATCCCCATTCCCATTCAAACGATGGGTCGAATACCGGGTTTGAGGTAAAATTATCGGTCGAAAGGACGTTGGCGGGTTCATTTGTGAAGCCGAGGCCGCTTTCATTTGCAATCCAAAAAAGGGCCTCCGCCGAAACAAAACCTCCCGGCGAATCCCGCTCTGAAAAACCAAACCGGGGAACCCAAATCGCGCATAGGAAAATGCAGAGAAACAATTTTTTCATGCGCGCATTATTAAAAATTTTTCAGTTTTTAACCACGGAAAACAAACTGATTTTTATTCGTCTTAGGATTCTTTGACAAACAGCATGCTGGCTAGCATTAAAATAGAATAGACAGCCGCTTTTTGCTGCATGCCTCCGAATATTGGATGCTGCCACATGTAAAACCACTCTCCGGCGATGGCGACAAATCCCAGCATAAAAAGACCGAACGCCATTGCCAATCCAGCAAATCCGAAAAACCATCCATTTCGTTTTACCAACATAAAAAAAACAGAAATCCAACAAAACACACTAACCATCGCCTCGATCATTATTATAAATATATAAATCGGTGTGACGATCCATGGCGCTTTGATCGCTCTCCATGTAACGGCTGAGTCTTGAACGCCTTCCATTCCAAGCACACTTTTTACAACCCAATGATTGGATTCATAATTGGTGATATTATTGAAGACGAGCAGCGAGAAAAAAATTGCAAAGGCAACCAATACAAAAGCTTTTAATTTAATCATAATTAAATTCCATTTAGTTTGGATAAAATAATAAGGAATAAAGGCAGCCAGTCCGTTCTGGCTGCCTATGGATTTAGGACAATTTTCGATCCGCGAATACCCTCATCGCCTTTGCCATGAAAGCGGCCAAATGGGGATGGAAAGGATCGAGCTGTTTTCGAAATTCTGGGTGTTCTGCATAGAGCTGAGCCATCGCTTTGTACACCTCTTTGGTAGCATTGTTAAATTGCTCTGTGAGTTCGTGGTGCCTTTGAATGATCTTCTGGGTTTCATTTGCTGAAGGGTCTAACTCTTTCTCTATGCAAGAAGTCAACTCTTTGAAGAGCTGGCAAGCTGCTTTGTTTATATTGTCGTAATAAGCCTTCCCCCTTTTCTTTACATCTTCAATGTCCCTGGTTGGGTTTTTCACGCTTTTTCCCACGATCTCTTCAGCGGCGGCATAGGAAGCGCTAGATTCTGCTTTCTTGACCAAGGTGATGCAAAAACCATCAAAAATCTCTTTGTCTTTCATTTTTTTCGTACCCGTTAAGTGTTTGATTGTTTTATCGATGGTTTTCAGCAGGACTCCAATCTTTTCCCATTCTTTGCGCAAAGAATTCCTGTGCGAATGGAGAGCGGCGAGCTGATCAAAATCGCTTCTCCCTACTACTTTTTGAATCTGTTTTAGGGAAAATCCCAATTCTTTGAAGAACAAGATCTGTTGGAGCTGTAGAAGCTGTTTCTCCTCATAATACCTGTACCCATTGCTGCCATAATAGGCCGGTTTGAGAAGCGCGATCTCCTCGTAGAAGTGAAGGGTTCTGACCGTCACTCCAGAGAGTTCGCTTAACTTTTTTACTGTGTATCCCATCGATTCCTTTTTCCCTTAATATCCCTTTGATTTTAAAGGATGGCATCATAATAAGGAATCACGTATACGTAAGGGTCAAGAGCACTTTTTGAAGAGATTTTATGTTGTCATCAGAACCGACTCAAGATATTGTCGATTAAACTGATAAATCTTCTTGCCTTTGCCTTCCCAGGTTCCTCGTTTGACTGTGAAGCCGATGGCGCCGATAGCTCTGCTTAAGCGGAGAAGAGGCATTATTCGATGATAGTCAGGAATGTTTCTGACGCTTGCATAACCCTCTAGAAAGGAGTTTTTATAGGAAGAATTGTTGGACCACTCTCCAAACTCCAAAGGGCAGAAGTCTTCCTCGGCAAATCCTCCGCGCGCTGAAGACCAATCAATGATTCCTCGAACATTTCCATGCTCGATAATGAGGTTGCCAGGTCGAAAATCGCGGTGGATGATGCAAGGGCCATCTGTCGAGAGCAGAAGATCGATATGCTGATCATAATACCCGCGAACCTTCGCCAAAAGAGTCGAAGGCAAGTGATCTCGGCATTCATCCATTCCTTCTTCAAACTTTAGCGTGAAAGGAACCCTAGAATCGGAAGACAGTCGATCAGGTGTTGTAAGATCTCCATAGCCTTTGACAGGATCGAGATGAATGCGCGCAAGAAGTGAGCCTATTTCATGGCACAGCTTGTCGTTCAAAGTCTCTGTTTTAAGCAATTGCCCAGGAAGAAATTCCATGAGAACAGCTCCATCCACACCCGCTTCAGGAGGAACCGTCTGAACAATGCGAGGCACAGGCACCTTATCTCGAAAATGATTCAAAAAGAAAACCTCTCTCAGGCAATCGCCGGCGCGGGAACATATTTTTAAAATGAACTCCTCGCCATTAGGTTGGACAATCTTGAAAACCGTCGCAACCATTGCGTCTTCGTGGTCGATGAAGATGAATTGGGCTTGCGAGAGGTTTAGGCGCTCTTTGTAAAGGGATAGGTTCATGTGTTAATGTTTAGATTAGAGATAAAATTCTTCAGTTTGTCACTTTCTCAAGATGATAGGGAGTATATGAGATTCCCTGATATCTGCGCCTTTACAAAGAATTGAACTTATCCCACAGTGCTTGTTTGAACCATAATGGCATTTGATCTGTCTGCATTTCTAAAACATTTCCATCGGTAATCTCAATGTTTTTACAAAAAAAAACCCTGCATATTTTATTAAACCATTTATAATTAAACACATGTGCATTGCTGGATTGGAAATTGGGCTACTGGGCAACTATGATTCTGAGATTGAGTTCGGGGCAGATAAACGATTAAACCTAGAGTATTTATCTACCATTGTTATTTCAATAAATGAAAAAGCGGAAGGTGACCAGCCCCCCCACCTCATGTAGATCCCGTTTTGGCAGACTAAGCACACCCGATTTTCCAATAGCCAAATAGCGATAATATGGGGCTATTTCTAGCCAGATTCCATCGGTTAATCTGTAATCGATGGGGAGGCGCGCATTCCAACCAATTCGCTCTTTCAAAGTCCAAGCAGCTCCTGGCAGTCCTGTGATGCTTAAGTGCTGTTCAAAGGTGGGAAAGCATTCCACTTGTGCGCCAAATACCCAATCTCTTTCAAACATATAACGGACATCCAATCCTGCGACCCCATAGTTGAGCCGGTATTTTAATTTGATGTCCGTGACTTCCGGGGTAGAAGATTTATGATCATTTAGGAAATCAACTCCTATACCTAAATAGGGCGTGATCATCCATCGTTCGCAACCTGAAGAAAAGCAATACCCTGCAAGAAGATCGATATAAATTTCATTTTCATTTGAAGATCTGCCAGTGGCTTGAAGATGGCCTCTATTCCAAAATGAGCGAACTTGCGCAAAAACAGAGTCGCGTTTCTGATAAGTAATACTTCCATGGGCTCCACCTGTATTACCGGAAAAGTTTGGAAGGCATGGAGAGGTAAATAACATCCATGTGTATTGACCTCCGACATCGATGGACCAACCTTGAAAAAGGCATGGATTATTGCAACACTCCGATTCAGATATTGGTTGGGCTGTTTGCGCCTTGCAGAGCTCACCAACTTGATCCAATGATTGAATAGACCCTGAATTGGCTTTGACCCCAATCTGTCCCGTTGCGTTTTCTTGTTCAATAAGAGGAATGTCGCTATCGCAATAGATGTTGTTTAAAGAAAGAAGAGAAAAACAAATAAATAGAAGAGAGTTGTTCATGTATATTACCTTTAAATTCATAATCCTGGACATTTAAGAATGTTTTTCGCAGCCTCTAATTCAGTATTGTAGATCGGCCTTATTCTGTTTATGTTGTATAGGAACTCTTCGAGAGGAAGATTTGGAGAGGGGGAAGGCGGTGGAGAAAGTGTTGTTAAGGCGATAAATAGCGGTGAAACACCGACTCCTACTGTGCTTGTAACAGTATTGGTAGATGTGTCAATGACACTCACAGTATTATCAACAGTATTTGTCACATAAGCGTCTTCCCCATTGGAAGTGATAACTACATAACTTGGAGTATTTCCTGGTCCAATGCTTACGATAATTGTCGCGGTGACAGTATTGGTAACTGTGTCGATCACACTTACTGTCCCGTCAAGGTTATTGATGATATAGGCTTGTTTACCATCGGGAGTGATCGCGATAAATTCGGGCTGCTCGCCCACACTAACTGTTTTAGTAACAGTATTGGTTGTGGTATCGATAACACTCACGGTCATATCGCCAACATTTGAGACATAGGCTTGCTTTCCATCGGGAGTAATCGCAATAAAGTAAGGAAGATTGCCTACATCAATTGTTGCAATGACTGTTTTGAGAGAAGTATCTACGACACTTACGGTAGCGATATTAAGATTGGTCACATAAAGTTTTGTATCATCTGGGGTGATCGCGGAAAAGAGTGAGCCGCTTCCCGCTCCAATCCCCACAATAACGGTAGCGGTCACGGTATTGGAGGCCGTGTCGATAATACTAACGGAACTGTCAGAATCATTAATCACATAAGTTTGCTTTCCATCAAAACTAATGTCAACCCACAAAGGAAAAGCGCCAACGGGGACTGTAGTAGTAACGGTATTGCTTGTTGTGTCTATTACACTCACGGTATTATCCGAGGAATTTGCCACATAGGCTTGCTTTCCATCGGGCGTGATTGCAATAAATTGAGGCAGCCCTCCCACGGGAATTGTGGTTGAGACTGTATTTGTACTGGCATCGATGACACTAACGGAATTTCCATTTAAATTGACCACATAGACTTGACTTTTGTCGGGAGTCGCGGCAATAAAATAGGGGCTCGCGCCCACTCCAATTGTAGCAACGACGGCATTGCTTGTTACATCGATAACACTTACGGTATTGTCGCCGGAGTTTGTCACATAGGCACTAGGAGTCCCGAATAAAATGTTACTCAACAGCAGGAACATCAGTAAAACAGCTGGAATTTTCATTTAACCTTCAACAAAAAAATAAATACATAACACTTTCTTTATTAGAAGAGAAGAATAAGAATTTGAACAACGTCCTAGCCCTTTCGGTTCCGGGGCGGGGCAAAAAGATCCCAATTTTTTTTGCACTGCTCTTTCAAATAGATCGGATCATTTGAGATTTGGGTCAGTTGCTGTCGGTAGGAACTGAGAGAAGTCTCTGATCTAATTACAGAAGTCAAAAGCAGAAAAAAAGCCAGAAATAATCGATGTGTCATATGAGAAACAGAGAACGATTTATTTAAGAGAAGATCTAGACAAGATTGATGTATTTGAATTTATTAAGTAAACAATCAACAAAACGCCTACAAAGAAAATAAAGAATGCTAGAAATGCATCAAGATAATTAGATATTTTATGAGTCTGATTGTTAATTTGCTTCTCCGTCATTTTAAACTTGATAAAGGCAAAAATACAAAGCAGGGCCCCAATGGCCACTAAACAAATGCCAAATATAGAGGAATACCCTTGCAGAGCTGTGCGATTAGCACTCGCTTCCGGCAAGCCTTCATGACCCAGAAACGATGCGATTTCTTGTAAGAAGAAGGAAAATTTTTCAACGACAAATCCAAAAGCCATAATTCCAAGATTGGTTCTGATCCAAGCCAAAAACGTTCTCTCATTGGCTAGATGATCCCTGTACCTGAAATCATTTGCACTTTTTTCAATGTTATTTTCCACTTCCAACAATTACCTTTAGAAGATTATAGCCTAGTTTTCGCAATCTGATATCAGAAGAAAATCTCCGGGTGTTTGATTCGAACAAATAACCCATAGGTGAACAGTTTTGGGAACCTTCTCCGCCAAATACTTCAAGCGACTCTAAATCACTCTTGCTAACTCAAGTCTATAAAGAGATTCAGATTTTCTCTAGTAAATATTAAGTGAGGTCTTGAAGAATTTACCTCTTTCAACATCAGAGGGACTTTGCCTTGTCGACGTATCGTTTCATAAACCTGCTTGAAGATTTATGGATCCCTGACTAACAGAATTGACAAAATATTGAAAATATTAGATTTAAATTTTAAGAACACATTCCGAAAACAGGTATTTACAGCACAAGAGGCGTGGTTTATGGACAAGAGAAAAGGCCGGTCGAATAAAAAGACCCCCCAACTTCCGAGCGAAAAAAATTCTTCCGATGATCTTTTAGCTCATGAAGACAAAGATCCGATTTACCCTTTCGATCCTGTAAAAGACGCAAACGGAAATACCCTATACGAGAAGCAAGATTCTTGGAAATCGGATCGCAAAAATAAACACAAAAAAATCTGAACTCAAATTTTCTTGTTACGAATAAAACTGCGCTGTTGCAGACTGCAATCCCAAAACCCACTAGACCCATAGAGTATAGATATGCCAATCGAGGCAGAAAAAGGATCGATCTTAACTACTAAGTTGGCGATCAAGCCCGAGCACTTCGTCGACTTTACCGACTGGCAATCTCAGTTCAATGCTGGGATCGCGGCTTATCCGGGTTTCGTTAGCTTAGAAATTCTTTCCCCAGTACTGCCTGAGCAGCCCAAATGGCTCCTTGTGCAGCGATTTAATTCCTCTCAAGATCTCGATAGCTGGCGGCAATCAGAGATGCGGCATGATTTCATGGCTAAGCTAGAGAAATTTATGGTGAGCAAAGACACGGTCGAAGAGGCTGTTTCAACAAACGGGGGCATGCAAGGCGGGGTAACCGAAGTCTTTATTACGCAAGTGGCCCCAGAAAATGAGAAAGCTTTTCGCGAATGGATCTCCAGGATCCATGGCGCGGAAGCTAAATTTCCAGGTTTTAGGGGCCTTTATGTGCAATCACCTACATCCGGAGGTGGGGAGAATTGGATCACCCTATTGCAATTCGACACTCCAGAGAATTTAGATTTCTGGTTGCATTCACCGGAGCGGCAGAAGGTCCTTTCAGAAGCCCAGATGTTGATTTCTTCTATGGAGAATCATCGAATGATCTCCCCTTATTCCAGTTGGTTTGCTTCCATGGGCCAAAAGGGGGCGTTGGCGCCGGTGTGGAAACAAAGCATGCTTGTTTTGTTGGTTTTGTTTCCGATCGTCGTCTTAGAAATAAAATATCTCAAACTTTTGACTGGCATATTAAATCCCTCGCTCGAGACATTTATTCGCATTGCGATCAGCGTCATTTTAGTTGCGTGGCCATCGATGCCCATTGTTCTATCATTTCTGGGATGGTGGCTGATTCCTAAGGCGGAACATAGCCGAAGAGTCTCCCTCATGGGGTTCTTCATCGTGATTGTGATTTATCTGATCGAAATTGCCCTCTTCTGGAACTTTTTGTAGAGCAGGTGTGAATAGCAACCGGTTTTTCATATTTTTCTTCCACCTGGGCTTATTCTTTGCAACTGCGGTTTTTGGCGATTCCATAAGCTCTAACCCAGGCGCTGTCAATATCTCGACAGGAACAGGAAAGCTTGGAGAACTTCTCGGTTTAAAAATAGATTCTGGAGTCCGCTTGGGAGGACTTTTGATCGAGGACGCTAACTACCTCTTTTGCGGAGGAGTGGACCCAAGAAAATGGAGCGGAAACAGCCTTTTCATTTTAGATCTAAACTTAAATACCGAAAAATTAAAATGGTGGCAAGGAGGGGCTTTTGGGGCTGAATTCCTCCAATTCAATGGGCAGCCTACGAATGATGAAGCAGGAACTGTCCAAGGCTATAATAGTCTTGTCGCTTCACCGCCTTTTGGAAATCGCTCCGAGTTGTATCAAATTTGGTTTCGCCAAGAGTTTTTTTGTAAAAAGTTTATCTTCCGGATAGGAAAGTCGATTCCCAGCTACGACTTTAATAATGTCATAAGACCTTTGCTAACCGGAGTCAAAGGAATCCCCGCCACTACTGGACTGATTTATACTCCAATATATGTCAATAGCTCCCTATTAGGAGTGCTCCCTGGCTATTACAATTCTGCCTACGGCATTTGTCTGACAATAGCTCCAAAAGAAGATATTTATATCAATTATGGAATTTACGACGGGAATTTGGCTCGGGGTGAACAGACGGGATTGCGCGTCGGACCTCGCTTCAATGCCTATCGTTTTCAAATTATAGAAGTGGGGTATGGTTGGGCTGAAAAAAAGTATCCAGGCGATATTGGGGTTGGAGGTTGGAATCAGTCGGGAACGCTTACGACCCCAAACGGGGTAACGGAACATGGTTGCGACGGACTGTATCTATTTGGTTCCCAAAGATTGTGGTGGCGGAATTATGAAAAGGATAACAGCGGCATCAATGGATTCATACAGGCAGGCGTTAATGATTCTAAAACTCTACCAGCCACTGCATATGGGGGAGCCGGCTTAACTTTTCTGGGACTCCTTCCAAATCGAATCGACGATTCGTTTGGGATTGGCATGGCGTTAGCAAGATTAAACCCTCGGCAATTTGACAGGCCAAGCGAACTCATTCTGCAAGGATATTACCAGGCCAGACTCTTCGCCGATGCCTATTTCGTTTCCGCGATCAGCTATATTCCCAATCCAGGTCTAGCAGAACATTTAAAGTCAGCCTGCGCTGGCACAGCCAGAATCATCCTATTATTTTAGAGACCTCTTAGGAAGGGGAGGCTACCTGTTGATTAGTTGCAGCGATGCCTTATTTAGTTTCTGAATCGCCAACGGGAGATCGAGTGTTTGGATTTCTCCCTCTTTAACGATCACACGGCCATCGATGATAACAGAGTCCGCGTTCGGAGGGGTGCAAAATACTAAAGAAGCCACAGGGTCAACTATGCTGCCTCCCGCAAAATTAATTGTATTGATGTCGACTGAGAAGAAGTCTGCTCGCATTCCTGGCGCAAGTGAGCCGACATCATCGCGCCCCAGCACAGCAGCTCCTCCAATCGTGGCTGCTTCCAAAACCTCGCGCGCCGAAAGCCATGCCTTCTGATCTTCAGGCGGACCTCCAGGGTTGGTGCTCAAAAGCAAGCGCCCAAGCAGCATGGCCATCCGCACTTCCGCCAGCAGGTGGCTGCAGTCGTTGCTAGCGCTGCCGTCAACGCCTATTCCTATCCTTTTCATGCCAGCATTTCTGCATTTCTTGAACGGGAAAAATCCCGATGCCAAACGCATATTTGATGAGGGGCAATGCGCAACGCCGGTACCCGTCTTAGCGTAAGTCTTGATTTCGGCGTCATTAATATGAATGGAGTGGGCAAACCAGACATCTTCACCCAGCCAGCCATATTTCTCCATCAGCTCCAGAGGCCTCAGATTAAAGGTTTTGAGCGTGTACCTTTCCTCGTCGAGCGACTCGCAAATATGTGTATGCAGTTTGCAATGATGCTGGCGCGCCAATTTCGCCGATTCAATCATGAGCTCATCCGTTACTGAAAATGGCGAACAAGGAGCCAGCACGATGCGCGTCATCGAACCGCGCGATAGATCGTGATATTTCTCTATAACTCTTTGGGAATCTTTGAGTATGTCCGATTCCTTTTCTACACAATTATCCGGAGGCAACCCACCTTTCGATTGCCCTCTCGACATGCTGCCGCGCGACGCATGAAAGCGAACGCCCATTTCTTTCGCGGCTTCAATATCATCATCGACTTTGCAACCATTTGGGAAAACGTAACCATGATCGAAGACCGTCGTGCAACCTGAAAGCACCAGTTCCGCAATGCCAACCTGTACGGAAAGACGCATCGCATCAGGAGTGATACGCGCCCATATGGGATAAAGCACCTTCAACCAATTCCAGACATTTCCATTTTGCGCTTCGGGAACCACCCGGGTCAAATGCTGGTAGAGGTGGTGGTGGGTATTGACGAGTCCGGGCAAAACCAGATGTCCCTTCATGTCCAATATAAGTTCTGCCGAATGAGGCAGCTTATCACTGCTATCTACCCGCTTGATTTCCCCATCTTCAATGTACATTCCGCCGTTTTTGATCTCACGGCGATCTTTGTCCATAGTGACAAGAATGGCCGCATTTTTTACGAGCATCGATTTCGGACGCTTTGTCAAACCCATTATTTCTCCTACCCATCTAATGGTCGATATAATAGATCTCGGAAAATGTCAAATTAAAAAGGGCGTATTTCATAGCAGAAAAAATACGGCTAGCATCAAGAATTTATTAGATTTTTGGCAGCAATTGACAGTTGGACTTATTTTTGCTTAAAAAGATTGTCGATCTCATCCAAATTTTTCATTTTTGTTTCTGGAAGGAAAGTATAGAAAATACCAAACCCCACGATACAGAAGACTGCATAAATGAAAAAAGTTCCTCCTGTACCCAATGTATTGATCAGCGGAAGGAATGAGACGGTAATAAAATAGTTGGTCATCCAGCCAATGCCCCCCATTAAACTCATCACATGTCCACGTACGTTTACCGGACTGATTTCTCCAATGACAAGCGGCGGAATAGGTCCCATTCCTACAGAATAGAAAGCTACATAAAATAAGATAGCAATCAAAGTAATAATAGGTGATGGGAAAAGAAAAATACAGAAAAGACTCAGAGCCATCCCCAAAAGCGAGGCAAAAAGCAAAAAGCGCCGACCCAACTGATCGATCGTCCAAAATGAGAACAAGATGGCTAACAGATAGATGGCCCCAACTAACGTTGTGGCAAGAAGTGAGCTTTTTGAGTCGGAAAATCCGACGCTTTGGAAAACACTAGGAGCAAAAAAGAAAACAGCCGCACTCCCTGTAAGCGCTTGAAAAAGGGAGAGTCCTAATACGAGATTAAAACGAGAACGATAAGAGGGAACAACTAGTTTTTTCCAAGAAGCCTCTGAGCGTTGATCATGAGAGCAGCTCTCTTCAATAAAAAAAAGCCCCACTCCTTGAATCAGCGCTGGAAAAATCGCTATTCCAAATAGAATTCGCCAATCTTCTAATAAATAGCTGCATAGATAAGCGATCAACGATCCTGAAGCAATCCCAATTTGATTGAGGTTCAAAATTCTTCCCCTGATATTTGCAGGAGCTACTTCAGTCAGGTAAATGGGGGCAACAACAATTGCAATCCCGCACCCAAGTCCCACTAAAAATCGTCCCCCAAGCAAAAGAATAAAATTAGGGGCTAAAAAGCAAATAAGCCCTCCCACCGTAAAGCAAATTGTGCTCAGGATTAGCGAGGGCTTCCTCCCAATTGCATTTGATAAAATCCCTGCGAATGAAGCAAGGCAAAGGCCTATCATAGCAATGGCAACCAATGTCCCTGCCTGAAAATCACTTAATGAGAAGGTCTCTGTAACAAAGATCAAAGCTCCTGCAATTACGGATGTATTATATCCGTATTGAAAGCCGCTCAAAGATGGAATTAGAATTTTTTTGTCTAATTTTATTGTATTTTCCTGCTCAGTTCTAGCTCAAATATAGTTTAATATTGCATCATATTTCATGTTACGATCTTAAAATATTTAGAGGAAATCTTTTTCTCCCAGCTGTGAATCGGAGTTCTTTGTCAGTTGGATTTTTGTGATTTTATTTAGACTGGGGTATCCGGCAGAAAACCTCCTGCCTGCATCTGCCACATGTGCGCATAGTGTCCTTTTTTGTTCAGAAGTTCCAGATGCGTCCCTTCTTCTACGATTTTTCCGTTTTCAAAGACCAAAATCCGGTCCATTTTGGAAAGGGTCGATAAGCGGTGGGCTACTGCGATCGTCGTCCGATTCGACATCAACGTCTCTAAACTGTCTTGAATGTATTTTTCCGTAACCGAATCAAGCGACGATGTAGCCTCATCCAGAATGAGGATCGGAGCTTTTAAAAGCATGGCCCGAGCTATGGCAATCCTCTGCTTTTCTCCGCCGGAGAGTTTTGTGCCTCTTTCTCCAACAACTGTCTCATACCCTCCGGGACATTTTTGGATGAATTCATCGCAATGCGCCCGTTTTGCCGCTTCAACGATTTCTTTATGAGAGGCTTCTACTTGTCCGTAGAGAATATTCTCCTCAAGAGACCGATGAAAAAGGATGGGATCTTGAGGGATGAGGGCTATTTGAGTTCGAAGAGATTCCAAAGTGACTGAAGCGATGTCTTGCCCATCGATCAAAATTCTCCCCTTCTCTGGGGAGTAAAAACGAAGGACCAAATTCACAAAGGTCGATTTCCCTGCGCCCGAATAACCTACCAGCCCTACCTTTTCCCCAGCTTTTATCCGTAAATTCTTATTCTGAAAGACTTTTTTCTCTCCGTAACAAAAAGAAACGTCTTCAAAAACAATCTCCCCTCCTTTGACGGCAAGTTCAGCAGCTTGGGGAAAATCCGCGATATCTTGAGGGTCGTTCATGATAGAAAGGGCTTGTTTTGCAATCCCTAAAGACTGAAACAATTCAGGCGCCCGATCCGCGACCATCAAAACAGCCATGCCCAAATTCCAGATCGTATAAAGGACCTGAACCACTTCCCCTGTAGAAATTTTCCCATGCAGCCAATAAAAACTAGTAAACCCCATTAGAACGAACATTTCTAGAGCCAGCACCGCACATAAAATGGTAAACATTTTGACGGTATAGGCTTGCGCTTGCAGATTCGCTTTTTGCTCTTCTCTCTGATAGCTGGCAATCCGATTCTGCTCAAAGCCGAACCGGAAAAAAAGATTCACGACAAAGTTATTCGTTAGACTGTCGACGATCTTTCCTGCGAGGGTGCTTCTGATTTCTCCATGAACATAGGAGTATTCAGCGCATTTTTTAGTTAAGACTGCGGACAGAACAAAATGGACTGCGATCCAGATTCCGATGATCCAAGCGAATAAACTATTCACTTCTGCAAAAATAATGATCGTCAAAATGCAGATAAAACAGGACGGGATAAATAGAACGAATAGATTTCGCAAGATGACGCTGATAGCCAAGACCATATCCCCGATTTTATTGGCTAAACTCCCCGAAAAATGTTCATTGAAATACTTTGGAGAATGCCTTTGCACATGATCGAACATGGCCATGCGGATAGCGGCTTCTAATTTTGGATGCGCGCGCGCCTGCAAAAAATCCCTCAAACGAAAGATACTCTCCATCAAAATCCAGCCGGCTGCACCCAACAAAAGAAGAAATTTCAACTGAGGCCAAGCAGACAATCGGTCCGTGTCAAAACGGGTCAAGACTTCGACGATTTCTCGAAGAAAATAAGGCCAAAATAAGATCTCGAACGCCCATATGAAAGAAAGGAACAATATAGCGGTGAAAATCCAACGCTGCTTCCGTATAAATGCCCAAACAAAATCGAATAAGTTCATGATTAAAAATTTCCCCGCATACTTCAGGATCTGTTCTTTCTTTTATGACGAATCTTCTCAAACACAGGTTCTTTCAACTTTCGGTATCGTTCCCCTTCGTCATTCGCCTCAATGACAGCCCGTCTCTTTATTTCCGCGTATTCCTGCGCCTCTTCCGGATGAGTTCTAAGGTAATCTCTAAACTCGATGAATTCTTTCCACTCGTTATTTTCAGGGAAAGTTAAATGCACATGATACCTTCTGACTCCTTCCTCAGGATCGGGCAGATCGGTGATGAAATAGAAGCGTTCAGCGGTACTCCAGTTCGGTCTGAACTCGTAACCTAGACTTTGAAGCTGCTGTGACACTGACTCCATGTCTTTTCTATGGACAGCGATAGCAATATCGATAATCCCTTTTCCGCCTAAATTGGGAACTGACGTGCTTCCTATGTGCTCAATCGCCAAAAGCAGTTTCACACGAGAAGAGATTCTTTCTTTTTCTCTAAGAAAGAGTTCAGGGAAAATTTTGCTATATGGCTTAAAGACGTATTTTTTCATTCAATACGCTTTGGAGATAAATTTCAAAACGATCATTTGGGAAGCCAGTTTTCGTTTGTGAGAGAAGTCAGGATATGATCTTCCCATTGTCCGTTAATAAGCAGGTATTTTTTTGCACGCCCTTCAACCACGAATCCAAGTTTCCGAAGCAATCGAGCACTTCTTTCATTCGATGGCATATAATTAGCCATGATCCGATGAAGTTTTTGCTGTTCAAACATGTATTCAATAGCCTTGGCCACAGCTTCTGACATAAATCCTTTTCCTTCAAAGCCAGCATCGATGTGATACCCCAAATAACAGGCTTGAAATGGTCCCCGAAAAATCTGAGAAAAATTACAAAAACCAATTATTTCACCTTCAGGATTGTCTTTCAGAACTAATAAAAATCGTATAGATTTGCCTTCTTTAAATTCTTGCTCCCATTGCATTAGCTGAGTCTTGTGGTCTTTTTTGCACTCTCCAGTTGCTGATCTCCATGGAGACATATGGCCCAAATTTCGTTCATCAAAAGCTTGTAATTGAAAGCTATCCTTTTCATTCGGAAGGCGAAGAATAAGTCGGGGTGTGTTCAAAGAGATTTGGGGGTTATTGTCCATTTATCTCCAGTCGAAGTAGTTCATTTGTTTTTCTCATCACGCAGGTATTACAGTTCTTTTTTCATGTAATAACGGCAGTGTCCTTTAGGGGCATTTTCCAAGGTCCCAAAAATCGAATATTCTTGTTTGAGATAAAAATCTTTAGCCTGAAAATCGAATGTCTCCAAATGAGCCAGGTAACATTGATTATCTCTAGCGATCTTTTCTACATATCTCAGCAACATAGAAGCAATGCCCCGATCTCGATGATTATCATATACATACAGAAGTTCGATATGCAAGATTCCCCAATTGACTCGATATGCCTGAATGCCGCCCAAAAGCTGCCTTTCGTTATTTTTAACAGCAAAATCAAGCCTCTCTATTTCCGCACGCGGAAGTTCTTTGGCAATCTGAATGTTGTAATCGGTAATTGCGTCGTCTAGCGCCTTTAAATCCTTTTTTTCGGCTTTGCAAATCCGGTATGGCGTAGTCATAAATACTTCCCCATTGCCCGATCATTTGGATGAGTCGGCTCTCCATCCGGGTTGTTGAATGGCATCTCTTTATAACCTAGTTTTTCATAAAACAGATAAGCGTCAGGAGCCGCCTCCGTTTGCAAAAGCGCAATGCCTTTTTCCTTTAAGATTCGCTCACAGTACTCCATGAGATATTTTCCCATTCCAGTCCCTCGCATTGTCTCGTGAATGACTATGATTCGAAGAGCAGCTCTATGATTAGGCCAGATTTGCACCTGAGCATACCCAATGACCTTTTCATTATCATATAACAACCAGTGAAGATGGTCTTTTTGATCCAGAGTCCAAGCATAGGGATCTTGAAATCCCCGCCGGTCAAAAAACTGTTTCTGCCTGAAATCAAGGGCTTCCTTTTTCTCTTTCTCAGAAGACATAAGGCGTATTTGAAGCTGGATTTTATGGGTCATTTAGCTCTCTGGTTCACTATCCGCTTCAAGTGGATAAGGGTGTCAGGTGATAGCATTAATGAGTTCCTTTTAGTAATAAATTATACATCCTCGTTGCTCCAGTTCTTGAAACCAAGCTGGTATTTCTAAGCTTTTATTGAGTCTTACATCCAGCTTTTCCAAATTGGCGAGACGGCGAATGCTGTCAGGTAAGGATATCAATCTGTTATCACGCAAATCCAAGAACCGAAGTTTTCTCAGGCTACCGATTGACACAGGAATAGACTCCAGCTCATTTGTTCTTAAATCAAGATCAGTAAGATTCTCTAAGCATGCTATATTTTCTGGCAGTTCGCTTAATTGATTGTTTTCCAGCATCAATTTTCTCAAATTTTTAAGACCACCGATTGATTGAGGAAGAACGCGAATCTTATTATTCATGGCATAAAGCTCTTTTAATTGCTTGAGCTCGCTGATGGAATCTGGCAAGAAAGAAATCTTGTTATTTTGCATGCGCAGTTCAACAAGATTGCCCCAATTGCCGATCCATTCTGGAAGGGTATGAATGCTATTATGAGTGATGTTTAGATAGGCAAGGGACTTCAGATTTTGCAGTGCAGGGGGAAGCGTCGAAAAACGGTTGTTTGCAAGATATACAAAGTGCAAATTTGCGAGTTCGCCTAGCTCATCAGGCAAACGGCATAATTCGTTGTAGTTCAAATCCAGGACTTGTAAATTGGTCAAATTCTTTATCTCTTCGGGAAGGAATCCGATGCTGTTTTGGCTTGCATTGATCCTTTCTAATTGATCCATTTGTAGAAGTATTCCCGGAAAACGGGTCAATTGATTGTTGTAAATGCTTAATCTTTTAAGTTTTGTCAATTGAGCCAGTTCGTCGGGCAGTTCCTGTATTTGATTGCTATCAAGCCAGATTTCTTCCAGATCGTTCTGAGAAAATAGTTCTTGAGGTACGCTTGACAATTGCCGATTGCTTAGATTGAGAGTCATGGCTGTTGAATCCTAGGGCGTTAGTTATAAGGCTGCCAAGGAGATCGTTATTGTAGCAAAAAAGATGCTAATTTGAATCGCGCAAAAGGGAAGCGATCGAAGCTAGCTCTTCCTGCGGCGAAAGATCTCTCGTCCCAGGACGATAGAGAAACTTCCTAGGCTCATATTCCAAAATTCCCGTATCCCCTGTCTTTCTTGGCAAGACATGAAGATGAAAATGAGCTACGCTTTGTCCTGCAAGTTCCCCTTCATTCCAAGCAAAATTAAAACCCTCTGCCTGAAAAACGATTTTTAATTTCTTGCAGATGATTTCCTTCAATTCCAAGATATCGCACCATTCTTCAAAAGAAAGTTCTTCACTTTTTGCAACTTCTCTTTTTGGACAGATCAGAACGTGACCAGGAACAATCGGTTGTTTCCCCAAAAAAGCGATCGCTAGCCCATTCTCAGCAATTGTTCGATCGCCTATGGTTGGATCATTGATAAAAGAAGGAAGAGGATTAGCTTGTCCTACAGTCATTAGCACGCACAATAGTATAAATAAAATTTTAGTTTGTCTCAAAATCCATCACTGAAACAAAATTTAAAAGCATTGTAATCGAAATAGAAGGCTTTTCCAATCAAAAGTTCTGACACGTCTGACAGAATCGACTTTTATTGGGACTAATGGCAATTTGGCGCTTGCGTTGGGTTCGCCGCCAGCTAGACGTAAATTTCTCTCATTGAGTCCATTCTTCGCGATGAAAAAGTTCCTATTTATCTTTTACTGCTTATTTAGCCATTTTGTATGGAGCGAAGAACCTCATAAAATCGTCTACTTGATTTCCCCGCCCAGATCCCTTTCGGTTGTTTTTTTGCGCATGATAGAGACTCGGGGCGATTTCAAGATCTACCATGAGCCAACATTCCTCTTATCTTCGTTCGATTCTTCTAAAAGAACGACGGGCAAATCAGGACTGAAATAGGTTGACCAAAGGCCTAAGTGCGAAGGAGTCCGGATGAGAAAGCTGCATTTGGAGAGCAAAAGACAATCCAACAAGGCCTCTTCGCCAATCTCATAAGAATTTTTATAGAGAAAATGAACGCCTTCGGCCCCTTTGGAACGGTGGGCTGGGATTGAAAAGACGCGTCCGGGGAACCGAGTTTCGATGCTTCTTAGGAAAAATTCTTCATCCGTTGCGATAAAGATCCTGAAAGGGAGATCTGGAGGGATTCGGTTTTCAATTTCTTTAAATACCTTTTCATATGGGACCAAGGGGTTCTCTGTTTTCTTATCTGTCCCTCGATAATGCACGCCAATGATAAAAAAACCATCAAATTCACGAGCGGCAAAATCATCTCTTTTTTTTAGTATGTGTGGTTTGACTCGGACGTATCGTTCCACTATCGCCGCGACTTGCCGGCGTGTTAAACGGATCCGCTTCAAAAAAGCTTTTCTGTACTCCTTTTTTGACGGATGTAGAATTCCCGAAGTGTTTTCGACACCTAATTGGATGGGCTCAAAATAATAATCCCACCAATTTTCACCGTGTTGGGGATCGTAGTAAAGGCCCCAATTTCCAAAATCGACGCGTAAAGAACCGATCTCACCTTCTTCAAAAAGAACAAGCTGTCCGAGGATTTCGGTGGCAGATGCGAACATTCCTGGTCTTAGATAATAACTGCGGTGAAAAACGTACGTTTCTTTTGGGAAAAGAAACGGAGGGTTCATCGCGCAGAAGAAAAAAATTAGACGAAAAAAAATCATGCCATTATGGTAGTCCTTTAAAATTATTATTTTGAATGCATAAATTTCTATTTTTTCTATTTCTTCCTTTTGTTGCTCTTGCAGAAGAAACCGATATCCCGATCAAGCTCTATTGTTTCTATACGCCCCAATTCCAATCTATCTATGAACGGTATTTCTTACCGAGCATTCAAGATTCTCTAACAGTCGTTTGCAAAGAATTCCCCCAAGATTGTCCCACCTCTCTCTTTAAGTCTCCAGGCTGGGAAAAAACGATGCTCCATAAATTGGAATTTCTCATTGAGGCAATCCAAGAAAATTGGAACCGCGTTTTTCTCTATTCCGATATAGATCTGATTTTCTTAAAACCCGCATTAGAAACGATCTTATTTCACTTACAAGGGCGCGATTTTGTGATCCAACAAGGTTGGCCGAGCACAGGGATTTGCGCCGGTTTTTTTGCAATGAGAGGCAATGAAAGAACGCTCAAATGGTTTTCACAGGCTCATGATTTGTTTCAAAAAGGCATCTGTTCAGACGATCAAACTGCGCTTCAGTTAGCTTTGAGAAAGTTCCTAACGAATGATCTTTCTTGGACATTTTTGCCTTCTGAACAATTCTCTAATGGCCGGAAGGTCTTAAAAAACATCTTAGAAAATAGAGGTATGTATTCTAAAGACTCTGAAATCAGTCTCGATCCTTCAATCGTTCTTTTCCACGCGAATTGCTGTCTGGGCTTAGAAAATAAAACCCATTTTCTGGAAAAAGTCCAAAAAGAATATAACTTACGGCTGAAATGAAACTCGCTTCAAGGGTATTATTTTTGTTTTTTTTTCTTAGTAAAGCTTATGCCGTTTTGGATGTCGAATCTCTCCCTTTGTCCAGGACTTGTCGATATCCAATCGGACCGTACGAAAAAATGGTAGTTTTTTCAGCGCCGCGGACGGGAAGTTCTCTCATTTACAATCTAGCTAGATTCCTGTTTGAATTGCCGGAAGGATTGAATCATCCCCATGATCGATTCATTAAACAAAAAACTGTTTTAAAAACACACCGATACAATGAAATCAAATCATTAAGAGGAGGGAAAATCCTTTATCTCGTCCCTATCCGAGATCCTTTAAATGCAGCGGTTTCCACCTACCGGATTACCACAAGACCGGTAGAAGATGAAAAAAATTTCTGTAAGTTTCTCATCCAGACTCAGGCGCGCCATCTTTCCTTTGCTGAAAAATTAAAGGGTGCAGTCCTCTTCATTAAATATGAAGATTTCGAAAACGACTTGGACAGTCTCATTGATTTTTTCGAGCGTTCGTTCCATATTTCCATTGATTTTCACGATCGTCGACTTCTTAAGGAAGGGTATTCCAAAAATAATATTTATAACTCCGTCTTGGGTCTTAAAGATTTTGAGGAATACCTTCCTTTGTCAGGATTTCACGGAAAACATGTCTCCTTGATGGAATATAAACCTTCTGAACAGATTATCGGTTGGCTTTCCGACTATCTAGAGGAATACAAACTTTTATTCCGAAAATATGGTTATTTCTCTGAATAATGGTTAATCGGCAAATCGTTTCAAATATTTTTCCCAAATCAAGGGAGATTTTTTCTGGATGTATTCATCAATCTCTTTCAACACATCAGCGGATACATATTGAGTGTAATAAATCGCTTGAGGTCCGCTTTTTGAAGAAGATGCCCCTCCCAAATTCTCTTTGTGCTGTCGTTGATAGCTTTTTATGAGACGAGAGAAATAACTTTGTTTGTTGGAGGAAAAATCTTCCCAATAACACGGCTCTTCTTTCATAAACACGATAAGATCCAATAAAATCGAATCGTCGTTTTCGATAAAATCTTCATAAAAAACAAGGAACCGGTTCTCATCGGCCCATTTATCATAGATTTCGAAAGGGGGTAAATAGTCAATCAAAAATTCATCGAGAAATTGTGTGCTAGGAAAGTCCATTCCCGGCGATGAGAGGAAAAAAGCCCTGAAGATCAGCTCTTTGGGATTGCGGGTCACAAAAATTAATTTGTTTCGGTCGGATGGAATTTGCATCAGCTCGTCAAACTCATAATGGGTGCGATATAGAAGTGGTTTTCCTGTAACCAAGTGCAATTTCAAACGATTGTAAGAGGGGTCGTGTCTTCTAATAGATTGAAAAAAAGTTCTTTTCCAATGGAGCCATGAGATTGGTTTTCTTGTGATGGCAGATAAACATCCAGAAATCCAGTTGGATCCAGATCGGGGCGTTGAAAGGAATAATATCGCGTTCTCAGTTTGGCTCAGGTCGGCGAAATTAGGAATTTCCGAGGCGTTCAGAGAAAGTGAAATGCATAATAGAAAAATATTTCTTGATATACCGCGCCCGCTCATCCTGTGTGAATTTTGTTGAGCGGCTTTTGCGCACCAGCGCATTCGCACCTAAAACAACGAAGCGTTATTTAGGGGCCCCGCTGCTCGATCTTGTCAACATACTGAAGTTTACGGCTATCTTCGCAATGCTTTTGGAACGCAAAATCCGCTGCCAAAATTCACACAACCTAAGCGGGCGCGGTATAAAATCACAACATCAAAAATCTTTGATGAGACGAACCATCCCCTCATGGGCCATGTAATTGCTGCCCATCTCTCCGTCATAGGTTAAAGAAAAAGTGACCGGTTTGCGGCAGCCCCAGCGCCAGAGAAATTCGACGCCAGCGGAACCGAGGTTTTGGGTGCCGCGGAAGGTTTCGAGGGTGAGGAAGGCGGGCGTGCCTACGATTGCAGCAGTCATTCGTCCCGTTCCGAAGGTTTTTAGATTCACGTAGCTGAGTTTTTCGTAAATCATCCAAGCGCCCCAAGAGGTTTCATTACTTTGGTAGAAACGGAAGCCGCCTTCGCTGCGGAGGAGCTCTGAGGCGCGGCTTTTTTGTTTCATGTTAAAAGGTCCTGCTCCATGTTCATGGAAGCTTTTCTGCCAATTGAAAGCGCAATCGACTTGGGCGAAGAATTCAGTTTTCCAGTTTCCTGAACTGTGTATGCCAAAGCCAAAATGAGGGACGGCTTGCCAATTTTTGATCGTTGTACTGGCAGTCGCGTTAAAACCGGGGAATGAAATGTGGCGGTAATTGTGGACTTGGGTATAAGCACCCCAGAGGCCAAATTCCAAATATCCTTTCTGGACGAAAACGGTATGATAGAGATTCGCGAAGTAATAGTTGATTTTTTCT
>Ga0206923_1013_pt1 | contig 56099 bp, 54 predicted proteins | sample Alteio_BWOrgHeat_64_FD_152961 | JGI IMG/M metagenome (GOLD analysis project Ga0206923, IMG submission 152961) | Enriched cells from forest soil in Barre Woods Harvard Forest LTER site, Petersham, Massachusetts, United States -... | ecosystem: Environmental > Terrestrial > Soil > Temperate forest >...
CAATACTGATGCCTCCATACAAGATTATAAAGTATCGGCCGGCGAAACCCTTTATGCCATAGCCAAACGCTTTAATTCTACCCCGGAGGATATTACCAAGCTGAACGGGTTGACATCAACAACCCTTATTGCAGGGCAAATTATACAAGTAAAGTCAAATTCGGCTGAGGTTACACCGCCGCCTGTAGTGGTGCGCCCCGTAGCCAAACGCGACTCTACCACTTACGTTTCTTCACAGGATAGCAGCAATGCCGACCACCGCGCAGGCGCGAACCGTTTCGGATTAAATGAAAAAACTGAAAAAGGAGTAGCTACCTGGATAGATGACCCCAGCCTTGAGGCAACTAAAAAACTGGTATTACACCGCACAGTCCCTATCGGCACCATAATTAAAATAACCAACCCGATGACTAACCGTACCACTTTTGCCAGGGTTGTTGGCCACATAACCGATAATGAATCAACAAAGGATGTTATACTGGTTATGACAAAAAATGTGGCCGAATCAATTGGCGCGTTAGACAAGCGTGTACATGTAAGCATAAGCTACAGCCCAAATGAATAAGCCCTATATAATAGGTATTGCCGGAGGCAGCGGTTCGGGAAAAACGTTTTTCTTAAACCGTTTTCTGAATCATTTTACCGCTGATGAGGTTTGCCTGTTATCCCAGGACGATTACTACATCCCGGTAGCCCATAACATGACTGCCGAAGAAAACAAGCTGTATAATTTCGACCTGCCCCGTACCGTTGATTATGAGCAATTTGAACACGATGTTAATAAACTGCTGAACCGCGAGGTTATTTACAAAAAGGAGTACACCTTTAACAATCCTAATGTTGTACCTAAATTGCTCGAAATAAAGCCCGCCCCTATCATTATTGTGGAGGGTCTGTTTATTTTACATTTCAGGGGCATTGCTGATCTGTTTGATATGAAGATATTTGTTGATGCCAACGAAGAAATTGCCCTTGAACGCCGCTTGAAACGTGACCTGGTTGAACGGGGATACTCAAACGAGGATGTAATGTATAAATGGATAAACCACGTGGTACCGGCTTATAAAGAGTTTCTGCTACCGTATAAAGATGAGTGCCAAAAGATCATTTTTAACAACAGTAATACTTCCGAAAACATACTGGCTGTTACTGCAGAAATATCGCAAGAGCTAAGAGAGAAGGTGCTTTAATTTGAAAATGCCCGACTACTCATTCATTTTCAAATTTTCAAATTATATATCCATCTCCGGTATTTCACCCTCGATTATTAATTTTCCTGCGGTAGCATTTTTAATTTCTTCCACACTTACTCCGGGCGCACGTTCCAATAACTTAAACCCGCCATTCGGCAATACATCTAATACAGCCAACTCAGTCACTATTTTTTTAACGCATTTAATGCCGGTTAATGGCAGTGTACATTGAGGTAACAGTTTTGATTCGCCGGCTTTGTTAATATGCTGCATAGCAACAATAATATTCTCGGCAGATGCCACCAGGTCCATAGCGCCGCCCATGCCCTTTACCATTTTACCGGGTATCTTCCAGTTGGCTATGTCACCATTCTCCGAAACTTCCATCGCACCTAAAATGGTAAGGTTTACTTTCCTTGCCCTGATCATCCCGAAACTCATCGCCGAATCAAATATAGCCGAACCCGGCAACATGGTTATGGTTTGTTTTCCCGCGTTTATTACATCCGCGTCTTCCTCACCCTCAAACGGGAACGGCCCCATACCCAACAGGCCATTTTCTGATTGCAGCACGATATCAATATCCGCAGGAATATAGTTTGCCACCAAAGTTGGTATACCTATACCAAGATTAACGTAGTAACCGTCTTTTATTTCTTTAGCAATGCGTTTTGCAATTCCTTCTTTGTCTAACATTTTTTTCTTAAATTATATAAACCGCGTCGTTGCGAGGAACGATCCGCCCTTTAGGCGGACTGCATTGACAGGCATTAGAGTTTACAATTTCGACTCCGAAATAACACCCTGCATATTTGATTAGCCTATGTAGAGATTGCTTCGTTCCTCGCAATGACGTGGTGTTTAAGTTTTGGGTCTAATAGTACGTTGTTCAATTCGTTTTTCGTAATCCATACCCTGAAAAATCCTATGCACATATATCCCCGGCGTATGCACATGATCGGGGTCCAGTTCACCTGGTTCAACCAGCTCTTCCACCTCAGCAATGGTAATTTTACCCGCCATGGCCATAACCGGGTTAAAGTTACGCGCCGTTGACCGGTATATTAAATTACCCATCGTATCACCTTTCCATGCTTTTACTATGGCAAAATCAGCATCAAAGGCCATCTCCATTAAATAATCCTTACCCTTAAAGTTTCGCACTTCTTTTCCTTCGGCAACTTCAGTGCCTATACCAGCAGGTGTAAATATTGCTGGCATGCCATAACCTGCTGCCATGCACCGTGTTGCTAATGTGCCCTGGGGTATCAGTTCAACTTCCAGTTCGCCGCTAAGCAACTGGCGCTCAAACTCGGCATTTTCACCAACGTACGAGGATATCATTTTTTTAACCTGGTGTTGTTTCAACATCAGGCCTATCCCAAAATCATCAACACCAGCGTTATTTGATATACAGGTAAGCTCCTTCACTCCTTTTTTAACCAGCGCGGCAATGCAGTTTTCGGGCAATCCGCATAAGCCAAAACCGCCCAGCATAAGCGTCATTCCATCGGCAATATCATGGATAGCTTCGTCTGCATTATTAAATACCTTATTCATGTTTTATAATTGATAACGGTAAAATTACTAATTAGCGGCCACACAAAAACAATTATACATTCTGTGTATTATAATTATTGAAATCAACTAAAAACACAGCTATGTTATATAAAGATGATGAGTTGATGAATGATAAGGACGATCGTTCGCAACAGGAGCAAAATAAACCCAAATCACAGCAAACTGAAAAAGCAAACGGCAATGGTAAGCCCAATATTCCCGGCCCTAACGAAGTACCTGACCAACAAAAGGTCGGCGAGGATGAGGATGACGGAAAATATCATGTGGAAACCTAACTTAGTATTATTTGCTAAATACTATTGCCCCGTTACATCCGCCAAACCCTGAAGCGGTTTTAAGGCAGGTTTGTAATGAAGCAGGCATTAATTCTGTGCAAACATTTATGGGATTGCTCACTCCAATTGTTTCAAACCCCAACGTAGGCAGGATCATGTTTTGCTTTAATGATTGAACGGAGATGATGGATTCTATCAAACCGGCGGCACCTAATGTATGTCCGTAATACCCTTTCAGGCTATTAACCGGGGCTTTATCCAGGCCTGCTAACGCAATGGCTTTTGCCTCCATCTCGTCATTATAACTGGTGGCTGTGCCATGGGCCGATATCAGGTCAATATCTCCTATTGTTAAGCCTGATGTAGCTATTGCCCGGTCAATTGCTTCACAAAGCTCTTTTCCGGTGCGTGAAGGTGCCGAAATATGATTCGCGTCATTACTTACCGCACCGCCCAAAACTTTGATACCGGAGGTGTATTTAGCGTTTGATGATAAAACAATAGTTGCCGCGCCCTCGCCTAAAGTTATCCCGGCGCGGTTGATATCAAATGGCTTACAGGGTTCAGGACTGATAGCCTGGAATGATTGAAAACCCGATAATACAAACTTAGTGATCACATCTGCCCCAACAATAACAGCGTTTGCGTACTGTCCCGATTGTATTAGCCGCATACCGGTTAAAATAGCCATGATACCCGATATACACGCATTGGATACCACTACCGGCTGATTCACAAATCCAAAATGCCCGGCAACCAATTTCGCTGAGGTATACATGGCAACCCGGTTATTTAATTCAACAGCTTCAGGACTGGTTTCCAGCAGGCTGATATTGCCTTTGGTTGATGATACAATTAATAGGGTATTTTCACCGGTAAAATCTACATTACTGTCTTTTAAAGCTTCATTAACTGATGCTATAAGTAAACGCTCAAATTTACTGTATTTAAGGTGTTTATGATTTATAGAATGTTGGTGTTCAAATAAAGATGCATAAAAAGGTTCATCAGCCAGGTCCGTATTATGATGCTGTTTTATACCGGAAACCCCTTGTTTAACCCGCTCAAAATTTTCGGCTGTGGTTGAACCGATGGGCGAGTATATATTATCCGAAACTATATAAACAGCCGGCATTATTGATTGATAAAAATTTTCATTTCGCATTGCGCCACCACCTCGTCATTACACAATATTTTACCGGATACAATACCCGCGTCAAATACCTGTACTTCCATTTTTATCTCGGTAAACAGTATATCGCCTATTTTAGGAAGGAAAAATACCTCCAGGTTTTTAACCTGCCCGATGTATCCCGTAGCTACGGGCCTATCCTCAATACGGGCCATATTGCCCGAACCTGCGGCAGCGGTTTGCGCCATATTTTCCATCAATCCCGCCTCGCTGAATTCGCCGTTTATCACAAAAACATTATCTGCAGGAATAGTAAAACTGGTTTTGGTGATATTATCATCCGAGAACAACAACTCATCAACCATTACAAACGGTGGTTTTTGAGGTATTAATGAGAGAATATTTTCTTCTTCGATCATGTGTATAAGCCACCGTTAATGGATAATACTTCGCCGGTAATATAAGCCGCTTCTTTTGACGCTAAAAACCCCACCGCGTGCGCTACTTCTTCGGGTAAGCCGAAACGGTTAACGGGTATGTTACGTCTTAGTTCCTTCTCATCCAGGCCTTCGGTCATATCTGTTTTAATAAAGCCCGGCGCCACTGCATTTACGGTTATACCGCTTCGGCCCACTTCCTGTGCCAGCGCTTTGGTGGCCCCTATTACCCCCGCTTTAGCAGCCGAATAGTTGGTTTGCCCCGGCAATCCTTTAATACCCGAAAGCGAAACCACATTAATTATCCTGCCGTAACGGTTTATCATCATTTCTTCCAGCACCAAACGGGTAACGTAGAAGAAACTATTCAGGCTGGTATTTATTACATTATCCCATTGTTCGTCCTTCAGCCAAACCATCAGGCTATCATCACGGATGCCGGCATTGTTTACCAGCACTTCTATGTCTTTATCTTCGTTCGCATTCATCCAGCCGTCAAGCACATCTTTAATTTGTTCCTTATCAGCCACATTAAATTGAAGCAACTCGCCGTCTCCGCCGTTTTGTTTTATTAGTTCAAGGGTTTTATTCGCCTCTTCGGTATTGCTTTTATAATTAATAAGCACGTAATAACCCATAGCAGCCATTTTAGCACAGATAGCCCTGCCTATTCCTCTTGAACCACCTGTAACTAATGCGCATTTCATATTATTCTATTTAAGCATAGCGGCGGTTACTCACCCTGACATCGCTTCGCTTGTCGACCCTCTCTTTCGCAAGCGATAAAGAGGGTTGTTTAATTTTTCATTACCCTCTTTTCGCCAAAGGCGAAGAGAGGGTGGTCCAGCGCAGCGCAGACCGGGTGAGTTATCGCCGCTATGATATCGCGGGATTCGTCATTTCCAAAAACTTCTTCACCCGCTCCATATCTTTATATTTAGGTGTATCCTCCACAAATTTCGGAAAAAACTGCCTTACCTCATTATATATCTTCAGCGTTTGCGGGGCCAGCCTATCCTGGCAAGCCAGGTAATCAATAGCCTGTAAAATAGTCATTAACTGGATAGATAATACCGTAAATGCATTATCTATAACCTTACCTGTCATTAAAGCGGCATTGCAGCCCATACTTACAATATCCTGGTTATCATTATTATTGGGGATGCTGTGCACGTACATCGGGAACGACAGGGTTTGATTTTCGGCTACTGTTGATGTCGCGGTAAACTGAACGCCCTGCATTCCAAAGTTCAATCCTAAAACACCCAGGTTTACAAATGGCGGAAATTTTTGGTTCAACTTATCATTCAACAGGTAATTTAGCTGGCGTTCTGACAGCATGGATAATTTGGTAATAGCTATTTTGAGTTTGTCCATCTCCAGCGAAACATAATCGCCATGAAAATTACCGCCATGATATACGTTTTGGTTGATATGATCAATTACCGGGTTATCATTTACCGAGTTTAATTCATTTACCAATACAGTTTCTGCTTGCGCGATGGTATCATAAATAGGCCCCAGCACCTGGGTTACGCAACGTAACGAATAGTATTCCTGCACCTTATCTTCAAACACATCATGTTTAATATTATCCGGATGATATAAATGATCTGTACGGCTGCGTATCATTTTGCTGCCATTTAAAATATCGCGCAGCATAGCGGCAACTTTATTTTGCCCTTTATGGTGTTTTACAATGTTCAGTTCGTGCGAATAATGGTCATCGTAAGCCTCAACCACTTCGTTTGTCATGGCCGACAATAGAGCAGCCCAACCTAATAACTTCTGTGCTTGTATGATATTGACCATCCCAATGCCCGTCATGGCCGATGTACCGTTTATAGTGGCCAATCCTTCACGTACGGAAATAGTGAGCGGTTTTATGTTCAGTTTATTAAATACCGCTATTGTTGGATAGGTTTTACCTTCATATATCACCTCTCCCTCGCCTATCAGCACTAAACCTAAATGTGCCAGTTGCACCAAATCGCCGCTGGCGCCAACCCCGCCATGCTCGTAGATGCACGGGGATATATTATTGTTTATTAATTCTTTTAGCAGTTCAACTATATCGGTATTCACACCCGAATAGGCCTGTATCAGGCTATTTAACCGGGCAACCATTAACGCTTTTGTTAATACCGGCGAGAGCAATGCCCCGCTTCCAGAGCTATGGCTTCTGATAAGGTTATATTGCAGGTTCAGCAGGTTCTCATCGCTCACCTTATATTGTGCCATAGGGCCAAAACCGGTGTTAATGCCGTAAATTAATTTATTTGATGAGAAGTTTTGGAGGAATTTAAAGTTAGCCTCCATTTTATTTAAAGCCGACGGGGCTAAAGAAACCGACTTTTTATTATATACAATGTCGTTAAAGTCTGCTAAAGAAAGGACAGTTTGTCCAATAGTTATCATAGGCGAATGTTAAATCAATCTTTTAAACCCAAACACCGGCTAATAGTTTGCTTTGATGGATGACAAATATATAAAATAGTGATTAGTAATTAGAGGTTGGTGATTGGTAGGGCTTGATAGCCCTTGTTTGGTCATCACCAATAAACTGCTGATTTTTATTCGTTAGGTATTTTTTCAAAACTCATATAAAGAGTTAGGAATACAATCGTTACTCTCATTATTGATCTGATGATAAATGACTTAATATGTTGTTGTTTCGTTAACTGCTTTTATTTGGTCAAAATCCATACGCTAAGATAAGTTAAATATTGAATGACTATTAAACCGGTTCGTCGCAATTTGCAATTACAAGCGCTCGAAAGATTTGAAGCCCTTTGTTTTTAAGAGCCATCGGCTCGCAAAATTCTGTAACGCCGGGTTTTAACCCGGCGGACTTATGCAATACTTAATGACAAGTTCCGTTGGCAGGGCTCATATTTATATTGGCCGGGCCAACGGCTCTCTTATTATTTACTTCTAAATTTCAACGGATTAAAATCCGTTGCTAAAATATTGACCGAGGCTATGCCTCTTGTACTTTTTTCCAGTTAGTCCTGAAATAGGTTTGCCGGGTGATTCATAAAAGTGATTCATGAGAAATTTCATAAAAATAATAAAACAGTATAAATTATTAATTTACAACTATTTATATTATTTACTTAAAGTTTTTATACTGTTTCAGGGTGTTTCACAACGCATTGTCAAAATACTTATTTACAGCACTTTACAAAAAAAGGTGTTTCATTAGTGTTTCACTATTTTGTGAAACACCTACGCCCGCTTATCAATAAACTTCACTGCCTTACGTACCGATTCGGGAAACTGTATCTTCTGCAATTGTTCGGCAGTGATATAGCTAACATGCGGACTAACACGCAGGCGGGCCTGTAAATAAGCTCTGATCCTGTTATCACAAGCCTTGCTATCATCCAATGGCAGCAGGTGCAGCAAAACTTCGTCCATACCTATTTCGTTGGAGTACACCTCAACCATAAAATCAAGTACCTCGTCCATTTCATTCAGCAGGTCGAACAGCGCCGGGGGATAAAGGGTAGTGCCCTTAAACTTGATCATTTGTTTCTTACGCCCAATTATAGGCGACAGGCGCAGACTGGTGCGTCCACAAGCGCAGGGCGCATCATCATACATGCATATGTCACCCGTTTTATAGCGGAGTAATGGCATACCCTCAACCCCTAACGTGGTAATGGTTAACTCGCCGGGTGTATTGGCGGGCACCTGGTTGTTGTTTTCATCCAGCAGCTCGGCAATAACCAGTTCGGGCTGTAAATGTCCGCCATGACCCTCGCTGCATTCAGTAAAGGCGGTTTGCATTTCGGTTGAAGCATAGGTTGAGTATAGTTGTATATCCCACGCCTCTGTGATCTTCTTACCTAATATGTTCAAAGTGAAGTCGGTATTGCGTATGTTCTCACCTATGCAAATGGCTTTCTTAACTGATGTTTTGTTTAGATTAATGTTATAATCCTTTGCAAACTGTATAAGCTTCAATATAAACGAGGGCACAGCAACAATAGCTGTTGGCTTTAAGCGCTCAATGGTCTCCAGTTGCAGCGATGGCACTCCCGGCCCCAAACGAATGATACCCGCCCCCAACTTACGCAGGCCCGAGTAATAGGCTATACCGGCCATAAACTGCCTGTCGAGTGTTAGCATGAGCTGATAAATATCCCCCGCTTTGCCATCAGCACAAACAAATGAATTGTATTCGTTAATTGTTAAACGGTTCAGGTCGTTCTCTGTAAGGGCAATGGTAACCGGGCTGCCTAATGTGCCTGATGTGGAAGCATATTCAATAACGTTGTCACGGGTTACACATAAAAAATCATCATTACGTTGCTGGAGGTCCTCTTTACCGGTAGTGGGTATAGCGGCAAGGTCTTCAATAGTTTTTATAGTGTTGATATCTATATGGTGCTGAGCAAATAACTCCTTATAAAACGGCGAATGTTGATTAAGATGCACTAACAACTGTTGCAGTTTTTGCTCCTGTTCTGCTTTCACTTTATCTGTAGTAGTTGTAATGCTCATTTAACAAAGAAACAAAATCAACTCGTTATTTTTTAGCTGATAGACTATAAGGTTTAAAAAACTCCCATATCGCCTCGCAGGCATTCAGGTTATGTGTTGTTTTCCCAATAATAAACTTCGGAAAGTACTGCCATCCGCCTGGCCAGGTATGGCCACCATTGTTTATGGTATAGCTAACAACCTTCAAGCCATTTATAGGATTATGGTATTCTTCCTTAACAACGCTTGTTCCATCATGTGCAGCGTCAGGGATGTTGGTAACGATGGGTTTGCTATCGCAATTATCCAATGCAACCCACTTTTTTATAGTTTCATTGTGCGAGAAAATGCTGCGACCAAACAATTTACCGCCATTATAGGAAACAACAGGATCTTTAGTTCCGTGCATATATAGTACGGGCATAGGAGCCGTAAGGTCATAACCCTCGCCTACATCCAGCGTAGCGGCAACAACGGCAATGGCAGCAATACGATCATGCAGTTGGCAGGCCAGCCTGGTGGTCATGAACCCCCCGTTTGATATACCGGTAACATATACCCTATCCGCATCAGCATGATATGTGGTAATGATATAAGTGATCAAGTGGTCAATAAACTTTACGTCGTCAATGCCATGCAGATCGGCGCCGTCATGCCAAAAATGTTTGGATGCGGGGCAAACGACAATAAACTTCTCTTTTTCTGCTAACGGCCTGAAATCAGCTAAATGAAACATGCCTTTAGGGCTGGCAAAGCCGCCATGCAGCGAAATTACCAATGGCATTTTACCCGGTTTACCAGTTGACGGAACATAAGTTAGAAATGAACGCTTATTGCCGTCAATAATTAACTCGCCTTTAACCTGTGATTGCGCAAAAGTTGGTACAGTAGCAAACATTGTTATTAAAATGATTATATATCGCATATAACAATCAACGTTAATTTTATTATTACAGTTTTATTTAAAACTGTTTACCTGTTTTGCAGTTAACAAATATGATCCATCACAAAGACTTAAATTCGACATTATGAAAATTATTAAAACATTGCTTATCGCTTTAATTACAGCCGGCACATTTAGCCTGGCACAGGCACAACTGCCACCGCCGCCGCCACATCCACCACTACCGCATATAAATTTACATTTGAGAACGCCGCCACCACCACCAAGACCGGCAGTAAGAAGGCCGCCACCACCTAATATACATGTACGCGCAAATGTGGTGGTTAGACGTCATTATTATTACCGACATGGTAAACGCTATTACCGCACCTATTAAAAAAAAAGAGAGCCGCTCATCAATATGATGAAGCGGCTTATTTATCAACTACAAACCTAAAAGTAGTTTCTTTATGCCGACTTTTTATGGTTATCGGCAAGCGCGGCAAAATAAACAGCAGCTACAATATCATCAGCAATAACTGTGTTTAACAAATCGCGATTAACATGGTCGTATACAATATGCCTGTTGGTATCTATAACATAAACAGCTAATAAGGGCACGTTTACATCAATGCCCGGGAACCTGTTCCACGCAGGGTCATTTTCTGAATATACCCGAAATTTTGAAGCTATCTCGTTATTTATATCGTGGTAAAAATTTAATGACAGGCTGTGCTCCCATGTTATCCTGGCTAGTTCCTCATCGCCGGCTTCGGTAGTTAGTATCACTAAATTGCCGCCATTGGCTTTTATTTCATTTTGCAGGGCATTTAATTGTTTTAATTGTTCAATACCATGCTCCCTCCAATGCTTAGAGTAAAAGGCAATAGTTAACGGCTTGCCATATAAATGGCGTAATGAGATAGGGCCATGTGTTGGGGCTCCATTATAAAAATTCTTCCAGCGCGTATATGTTGTACTCAGGTTAATATCGGGTATTAAATTACCTGTTTTTACCGGATTTAAAGATCTGTATGTTTTATAAGTAAACTCCCTGTCAGGAATAATTTCCGACAGGTCAAAAAATGGATATTTATTTATAGTGGTTAACATGTTATTAAAATTGAAAAGTTGATAAAAGGATTATTGAAGATGCAGGGTTTGGCTAAAACTAATTAGCAACAACAATAACACATTCGCATTCGTACAGCCGGGCGACTGGTCAAAATTTGAAGTAAAGCGATTATTTTATATCGTATCATGTTTATGTTTTCAATAATGATCCAAATATACTACTAAATCTATATACTTTATATATTTTATTAAAAAATATTTTTATTATTTATATTTAGCTATCAAAACTGATCATATGGCTCACACCCCAAAAGCAAATTATGGCATAGACGCGCCCAGCGTTATTCGTAACTTATTAGTTGCAGCGTTGCTGCTATTTATCATTGCGATATTTTTTCCGGTGATCCGCATCGGCTCAGTAACTTTTCTCACAAGTGGACTTGTTTGGTCGGCAGGAGGTTGTGCATTCGGTGGATTTTTAATGCTTGCTTATTCCCTATGGGGCAAATACAAACACCGTGACAGGATGTTAAACCTAATAGACTGGAAAGGCAACGAACAGGTTTTAGATATTGGTACAGGCAAGGGTTTATTAATGATTGGTGCTGCTAAAAAACTATCTAACGGAAAATCAACAGGTATTGATATCTGGAATGCTGAAGACCTTACAGGCAATAACGTTGAAGCCGCCCGTCTTAATGCAACTATTGAAGGAGTTAGCGATAAAGTTGAAATACTAAATGAGAACGCAATGAAAATGAGCTTTGCAGATGATACTTTTGATGTGATATTAACCAATATGTGCCTGCACAATATTTACGATAAAGAAGGACGTAAAACAGCTTGTGGTGAGATAAGCAGGGTTTTAAAACCCGGTGGTACGGCTATTATTGCCGATTTCAGGCACATGAAAGAATATAAAAGCAATTTTGATGGATTAAACCTGCAAACAACTTTGCTGCCTGCCAGTTATTTAACTACTTTTCCGGCGGTTGGGATATTGCTGGTAAAAAAAAATAATTATCAATATGAAGGTTAACATACTCGCGTTTGGCATTACAAAAGATATATTCGGCAGTTCGTCTGTAGCGATCGATCTGGCTAATGACGCGACGATATCTAACTTAAAGTATTTACTGGAGCAGGAATATCCCAAACTCAAACAATTAGCAACCTATATGGTAGCTGCAAATAATGAATACGCTTTGGATGGCGATACCATACACGAGCGTGATGAAATTGCCATTATTCCACCTGTAAGCGGAGGATAGAGTCTGACCCTGCCCTCTCCTTTGGAGAGGTTTTTTTAACATAATGAACACTCAAATAAAACTATCCGTTTCTACCCTTAATATCAACGACTGCGTTGACTGGGTAATGTCGCCCGAAGTTGGGGGGATAGATGTGTTTATTGGTACGGTCCGGAACATTACCAAAGGCAGGTCCGTTCTTCGCCTGGAGTTTGAGGCTTATGAGAAAATGGCGGTTAAAGAAATGGAGAAAATAGCCCTGCAGGCTTTTGATAAATGGCCGGTACAAAAAATACTGATACATCACCGGACAGGCGTATTACAAGTAGGCGAAATACCGGTAATTATAGCTGTATCAGCCGCGCACCGCGATGCAGCCTTCGAGGCCTGTCGTTATATTATTGATACGTTAAAACAAACCGTACCTATTTGGAAAAAGGAATTTTTTGAGGATGGCGAAGTTTGGGTGGCGGCACACCCCTAATGTTGTTCAGACCACGCCTTTAAGCCGCCATCCAGCGAAAACACTTTGGCATCAGGCCATTTTTGTTTGATAGCCTTTACTGCTTCACCACTCCTTTTACCTGATGAACAATACAGTACTTTAACTTTTTCGTTATTCAGATAATCTGCATTTTGGTCAATTTCATCGGCTTCAAAGTGGATGCCGCCAATATCAAAAACATCTCGTTCCTGGTCGGTACGGATATCTACCAACTCTAATGTATTACCGGCTAATCCCTGCTTAACTTCTTTAATTGATAGTGTTGGGATATCAACAGTAGCTACCAACCCTTTTATATTAATTTTGGTTGAATTAGCAATTTTAATGATCCGGCTTTGGAGTGTTAACGCGTCAAATATCAATACCTTACCAGCGAGCAATTCACCTGTTTGGGTGATGTATTTGATAACCTCGTTGGCTTGTATACAGCCTATAATACCTGCAAGGGTTGGTATAACGCCCCCATCGGCGCAATTGGGTATTTGGGTGGCATCAACTTCGGGAAACAAGTCGCGGTAATTGGGCGATTGAGTGCCGTCTGTATTAGTGATATTCCAAACAGCGGCCTGCCCTTCAAACTGGTAGATAGCGCCATATACAACAGGTTTATTAACCAATATACAGGCATCATTTAAAAGGTAACGTGTTTCAAAATTATCTGTACCATCTACTATGATATCGTATTGGCTGATAATGCTCATCACATTATCCGAGTTTATCTTAACATCATGCGGTATCAATTTAATCCCGGGATTTTGCAAATGAAGATGTTCACAGGCTACCGTAGCTTTATTTAGCCCAACATCAGCAGGCGTATATAATATCTGCCGATGCAGGTTAGTGATTGAAACCAAATCATAATCGGCAATACCTATGATGCCTACACCCATAGCTGTTAAGTATTGTGCTGCCGGGCATCCAAGCCCTCCTGCCCCCACAATTAAAACTTTAGCTTGCTGCAAACGCCCCTGAGCGGCTTCGCTGAAACCCGGTAATACCATCTGGCAACTATATCGTAAAAAATCAGGTTCCATCAGGCGGAAGCTATTTTTTGATGTATCTGGCGTTTTATTTTCTCAAAATCTTCGGGCGTATTTACATTGGTTAATGTTTCGGCATCCAAAGGTTTTAATAAAGTAGTATCACTATTTATTAAAACTTTGCGCGGGCAGGAATATCCCTGCGCTAAAAATGCCAACAATACGGGATAGCTTTTAGGCTCCCATATAGTGATGAGTGGTTCAGGAAAACCATCTGTATTATTCTCATAAGCCGTAGCTATAGATGAAGTATTGCGGTTCGCCAGTAAAAATTGGAGGGCATTAGTATCCAGCAAAGGCATATCGCAGGCAACAACCAGCCACGCGCTGTTTGGGTTTTCGCGAAACGCGGATAGTATGGCTCCAAAAGGTCCCAATCCGGTAAATGTATCTGGTAAAGTATTATATGTAGTATCTATCTCTTGTTTCTGCTCTGGGCGACATGATATAAATACATCGTCGCAATATTCCTTCAGCATATCGGCCATATAATAGCGCTGTTCTTTACCGAACCAGTTAATCACTCCTTTATCATAACCCATTCTCATGCTTTGCCCACCTGCCAATATCAGTCCGTTTAATACGGGTTTCGATTGTTGCATTTTGGCTTCAAAAAAGGCAATAATTTTATCAGTTTCTTCTAATCTATAGATCGGTAATTCCTGCCAGTTGGGCAAGGCTTCTTTTATAAAATCGAATACATCGGTAACATTATCAGCCAGTAATATCAGCTCCACATTAGTTAACTGTGCCAGCCTTTTTTGTAACGATGCGCTTTTGTTATTATAAATAATAACCACCTGCGCCTTAGCGGGCTGATGATTACCGTTTACCAGCACCATATCCGCGTCGGCAAATTGTTGTTTAAAATTGATAGGTTTTAAACTGTTGTTATAATTAAATTGATGGTGGTTAATTTGATCGGTATACTCTAAAACAGCACCGCTTGCCAAACGCCCCGGCGGCAAGGTCACTTCATCGTTGTGCGAAGCATCGGAGTAGGCACATTTGTATTTTGCTGATAAAGCGCTGATAACATCATTGGCCAGCAATTTAATATTTATACATGGCGCGCCAACAATGGCCCACTCGTTCCACCCGAAACTGCCGGATGTCGGCCTTACCAGTGACGCATGCTTTTTATGCTCTTTTGAAATCACGTTTACCTCCTGTTTTTTCTATAAGCCTGGTTTCTTTAATAACAATATCATGGCTCAAGGCCTTGCACATATCATAAATGGTAAGTGCCGCTATGCTGGCCCCAACCAGTGCTTCCATTTCGACCCCGGTTTTAGCAGTTATAGTAGCTGTACAATTTATCAATACTTCCTGCTGATTATTCAGTTGAATATCTATCTTACAATTATCTAAACCCAACGGATGGCAAAGCGGTATCAGGTCGCCGGTTTTTTTTGCGGCCATAATACCCGCAATTACTGCTGTTTGAAAGACTGAGCCTTTTTTGGTTTGAAGATCGTCATTTGTCAGGTGTTGCAATACCTCGAAAGGCAAATAAACTACACTGCGCGCGGTAGCTGTGCGATAAGTAACCGATTTTTCAGAAACGTCAACCATAGTGGCTTTACCCTTGCTATCCAGGTGAGTGAGATCGCTCATTATTATACTTGATTAAATATCCAAACTTTATAAACTTCGCCTTTTTTAAATTCGTTTTTCTCGAAAGGTAATTCCATAAACGCGTCTGTATCTGCTAAGTTAGCAAAATCGCCCGAACCGTTGCCTTCAACAGGTGTAGCAAATAGTTGTCCTTGTTTGTTAAAATTTAATTTAACCTGTAAATAATATTCAAGCTGCGGCTCAAATGTAAAATCGCGATTTAAAATTGCATAAACTGGCTGCTTTGAGGCTACGCCTAACGAAGCATTTAGCCACGGAATAAAATAACGATGCATACACATAAAAGTAGCTGCCGGATTACCCGGAAAAGCAAATACCACAACTCCGTTAGCATGCTTACCGAACCAAAATGGTTTGCCCGGGCGTTGCTGTACTTTATGAAAAACCTTTTCAACCTGCAACTCTTTCAATGCCTGCGGTATGTAGTCGAATTTACCCATGGATATGCCGCCGGTCAGTAATATCATATCATAATTTTGCAGGCATAATTGAATTTGTTGTTTGGTAACTTGGAGATCATCGGGTATATGCAGCATCCCTGCTTCTAAGCCCTGTTCAGCTAAAATAGCCTTTATCATGTAGTTATTTGACCGCCTGATCTGGTATGGCGATGGCACATCGGCTACCTCAACAAGTTCATCTCCCGAAGAAAGAATTACAACCCGTGGTAATCTTTTAACCCTTAATTCTGCTTCACCAACTGATGCTATCAGACTAATAATTGCGGGAGTTATCATTTGCCCGGTTGTTAATATAATTTCACCCTGTTTTTTATCGGCGCCCTGAAAATGCAGGCTTTGGCCTTTTTTTATGTCGCCGGTAAGTAATGAAGCTTTTCCGTCTTTTATCTCCACGTCTTCATAACGGATAATGGTATCAACCGAGGCTGGTAATGCCGAACCTGTCATGATCTCTATGCACTCATCTATCGCGTTAATTTCAACAGGGCTATCTCCGGCAGCCTGGATGGCTTTTATTTTAAATACGGAAATACCTGTTTCAATAGCCTGGTAACTTATCGCTATACCATCCATAGTAACGCGGTTAAATGGCGGCATATCACGGTCGGCTTTAATATTTTCGGCCAATACCCTGCCCAATGCCTGCTCAAACGGGATGATCTCCGCGCCAAAATCACGGGCATTCGCTAATATCAGTTTTTCGGCTTCGGTTACTGTTACCATTTGTTTATTGCGTTGTGTAGAGACGCAATGCATTGCGTCTCTACGTTTGGGTTACCCCCCAATAGTAGCCATCGATTCATGCACCCCGGTTTTTTCAACCCTTTTCTGTTCGGCTTCCCAGCCATCCTTTACCCGGTTACCGAATGCTTTTAGCAGGTTCTGTTCTAATTCATTATCATTTAAACCTGATCGCATCAAATCCTTTATATTCAAAACACCATCATCATACAAACAGTTTTTCAACGTCCCTTGCGGGGTAATACGGATACGGTTACACGTTCCGCAAAAAGTGCGTGAATAGGCCGCGATAATGCCCACATTGCCCTTATGGCCCGGAATATGATAATTATATGCCGTTGAATAAGGCGGATCGTCTGATTTTTTTATTTGCGGATACTTTGCTTTTATTTCATCCAATATTCGTACATAATCCCATTTAAGGCCCTGATAAATATGCGCGTCTCCATTAAAAGGCATCTCTTCAATAAATCGAACACTTACAGGCAGCTCTTTGGTCAATTCAACCATGGGTAATATATCCTGTGTGTTTTTGCCATCCATTACAACAGCATTTATTTTTACTGCGATACCGTGTTTAAGCAATTCATTTAAGGTTGCCATTACATTTTCAAACTCATCCCGCCGGGTAATAGCAAAAAACCGGTTAGCATCTAAAGTATCCAAACTTAAATTAACCGACTTAATACCCAGCTTTTTCATTTCGGCAACATAAGGCGCGGTTAACACGCCATTGGTGGTCATGCTGAGTTCCTTTAAGCCTGTTAGCTTTGACAGGTCATTTAACAGCAGCATAATATCCTTACGTACAAAAGGTTCGCCGCCGGTAACGCGTATTTTTTCAATACCCATTTTTACCAGCAGGGCGCAGCCGCGCAGCATCTCCTCGTTACTCATCAGTTCAGTACGCGACAGCCAGTTCAGGCCATACTCAGGCATGCAATAAAAGCAACGCAGGTTACACCTGTCGGTAACAGCCAGGCGCAGGTAATTAATTATTCTGCCGTGATTATCTGTAAGCAACTAAATTCCCTTTATTATGGTATGATGTAAAAGTAAACATTACAATTTATTACCATGTTTTCTAATTAGGGTTTTATATTAAAATATAATATACACTTCGCATCTATACTGTAACATTCATTTATATTTGTTGTAACACCAATGAAAGAACTACAGGATATTGTAAACGCATTTGATAAAGCAACCGCTGCCTTAAAGCAAACGGCTTTGGCTACGGTTGTGCATGTTGAAGGCTCCTCCTATCGTCATGCCGGTGCCCGGATGCTAATAACCGAAGACGGGCAACTTACAGGGGCCATAAGCGGTGGTTGCTTAGAAGGCGACGCTTTGCGCAAAGCCCGCCTGGTGATGGCGCAAAACAAACCCATGCTGGTTACTTATGATACTACGGATGATGATGATGCCAAATTTGGCGTGGGTTTGGGCTGTAATGGCATTATTCATATATTAATTGAACCTATATCTGCTGAAAAGCACAACCCTATCAGTTTATTCAGGATGTTTTTAAGCAAGCGGCAGCCGGTTGTACTGGCCACGCTGTTTTCATTAAAGGATAAGAAAAAAGCCCAACCGGGAACTTGTTTATTGTTAACCGTAAACGAAACCCTGGAAGGAGAATTTCCGGATAACATAATCAGGGAAGCCATACTGACCGATGCAGAGGATGTACTGAAAAATGGTAACTCCATAACCAAAACGTATTTATACAACAATGAGTTTACCTGTTTTATAGCGTTATTGCAGCCTGCTGTTTCGCTGGTAATATTTGGCGGCGGTAATGACGCTATACCACTTACCAACCTGGCGGCCGTTATGGGCTGGCATACCACACTGATTGACGGGCGCGCTAACTATGCTGTAGTTGAACGCTTTCCGCTAGCTAAAAGGGTTATTACAGCCAAACCCGAGCAGGCACTTTCGCATTTAATATTTGACGAACGCACTGTAGTTATGCTGATGACCCATAATTATAATTATGACCTTGCCATATTACGCCGGTTGCTGCCGCTTAATTTAACTTATATAGGCGCATTAGGGCCAAAAAAACGCCTGCTCAGAATGCTGGATGATATGAAAGAGGAAGGTATTGTAGTTACTCCTGCACAACTACAAAGTATTTACGGACCCGCCGGCTTGGATATAGGTTCGGAAAATGCGGATGAAATAGCTTTATCGATATTAACAGAAATACAGGCGGTATTGAAAAAAAGCTCGGTGGTTTCGCTGCGCGATAAACCTTTTATTCATGACCGTGCAGCTGATAAAATAATCCAGCAGGCGCTATGACCGGTATAATTATATTGGCAGCGGGCTCATCAAGCCGTTTAGGAACAGCCAAACAAGCGCTTAATTACCAGGGACAAACCCTGCTGCAAAAAGCGGTTACAACCGCGCTGGCTTCTGATGCCGACGCAGTTGCAGTGGTGTTAGGCGCGAATGCCGAATCGCTGCAAACCGATATTACAGATCAGTCTGTTCATGTTTTTTTTAATGCGGATTGGGAAGAAGGCATGGCCTCATCCATTCGTTGCGGAATAACTGAATTAGAAAGAACAGTACCACAGTTAACATCCATGATGCTGATGCTTTGCGACCAGCCTTTTGTTGACGCAACTATCATTAACCAATTAATACAGCAGGCTTGCCCCCATAAAATAGTTGCCAGCGCTTATAATGGTACAATTGGTCCACCTGCATTATTTGACAGATCATTTTTTCCTGAACTACTTTCCCTATCAGGTCATGAAGGGGCAAAAAGGATATTGCTTAATCATACCGAAGCTGTTATATCAATACCGTTCCCATTAGGTGGTATTGACATTGACACCATTGCCGATTATGATCGATTAAATAACTAAGCAGAAAACTTATAAATAGTTTGTGTTTTATAAACCTCGCCGGGTTTTAATACAGCTGATGGAAAATGAGGTTTGTTTGGCGAATCGGGAAAACGCTGCGTTTCCAGCGCAAAGGCTGTGCGTTTAATATCTTTTACACCACCCCTTAAAATACTGTTACCGGGCATATAGTTACCACTGTAAAATTGCATGCCGGGTTTATCGGTAAATACTTCCAGTTTTATGCCGCTTTTGTCGCCCGTTACAGTAGCCACAGCCGAGCTGATAGCGTGTGGATTTAGTACAAAGTTATGATCGTATCCCCCGCCAAATTCAATTTGTTCACTATCGGAGTTAATTCTTTTCCCTATTCTTTCGGGATTTGTAAAATCAAAGGGGGTGCCTTTAACCGGTTCTATTTTGCCGGTGGGTATCATTGTTTTATCTATCGGCGTGTACTTATCGGCAGCTATTTGTAATACATGATGCAGTATATCGCCATTGCCTTCCCCGTTTAAATTAAAATAAGCGTGATTGGTTAAATTAACTATGGTAGTTCTGTCGGTTGTTGCTTCGTAGCTAATAGCTATCGCGTTATCATCCCTGAGTTGATAGATTACCTTTGCATGCAAATTACCCGGATACCCCTCCTCCATATCTTCCGACAGATATTCCAACTCCACTGTTTGTGCATCAATTTGCTTACTTTCCCAAACCCGGTAACTAAAGTTATATTTACCCCCATGCAAACTATTGGGTCCGTTGTTAATGATCAAGCTATACTTTTTTCCGTCTAACTTAAATTTCCCCTTTGCTATCCGGTTTCCGTAACGGCCTATGGTAGCGCCATAATAGCTTTTTTGTTTTATCAGGCCTTCTATATTATCAAATCCTATTATTACGCTGGTTAGTTTTCCTTTTTTATCGGGCACCAGCGCGCCCACCAGGTAGCCCCCAAAATTGGTGATAGCTATCTGCATACCATTCGTATTTTTAAGCAGGTATAAATGCGTTTGTTTGCCGGTAATTTTTCTTTGGTAAGCTGAAGCTTCAGGCAATTTTATACTTGCAGGATTATATATCATTTATTCTTATACATCTAAAAATCAAAGGCAAGTTAATAAACAAGTCTGATAAAAACCTATTGAAATACTCCCTGCAATTTCATACACACTGTTTCGCCGGCTGTTAAGTTAGCGGTTACTTTTATCTCGCTGTCAGCTAATTGATAGTCTATACTTAAATGCAAAACAGTATCAGTTGCCGGTTCAAGCAACGACAGGAATTTAATATTTTCAGCGATGATTAAGCGTACTGGCCTATTTAACGCGTCTGCCAGTACATCTTTAACCAATTGCAGCATACACGCCCCCGGCACAACGGGCTGACCAGGGAAATGTCCTTCAAATATGGGATTATGCCGGTCTATTTCTAAAACCACATCAATTATGTTCTCCCGGTGATCAAGCGCTAATATTTTAAATATGGGTTCGGTTAGCATTGACAGGTTTAGCAGGCTGATATCAGCATTAATGAATGATAGTTATTTTGGTAATGATTATAGATCAATATTTTTTTAGGGGATTGATTTTTTATAACGTCCTCTGCAACAATATCCGGAACAATTCCTTGTTTAACCATATTAGATGCCAGCCATAAAGCAAACGCTATAGATGTTGGATACTCGCCGCATAAGTGTTTATAATTGGCTATCGAACATTCCTTAAACAGCGAATTATTTAAATTATTATAAACAGCATCATTTTTCACATCACCATTTCTGCCGGTTATTATTAAATCTATATCTTGTATGGTTAAAGAATTATCAGCTAAAAAATCATTGATATTTCCCTCAATATCTTGCTGTTGTTTTGGCTTATAGAAAGTTTTAATTCCGGTAAGTTCGGCCAGGTTATTAGCCGACGACTTATCAGTTAACAGAAAAAATGCTGCACCTTCACCGCCAATAGTTCCGTTAGATTGGGTTTGAAATAACGATAAGTTTGAAATTGGTTTGCGCTTATACAAACCAAGCCGGGTTAAAATTTTAAAGCTTACATCCGTCATTTCATCAATGCCGCCAACCAAAATATTATCCGCTTCCTGCTCATTTAAAAGCATCATGGCATCCAGCAAAGCGCTCTCGAACGATACGCCCTTATGCACAAACGTATTATTGTATTGATGGCATTGCAGCATCAGCGCGATCTGCGCGGCAACCGTATTATGGGTTGATTGGATAAATGCTGTTGGAGGAAGCATTTCTTCCTCCAGTTCGATCATCCTTGTTAAAAAGGTAATCGTATCTTCCAGGCAGCCGTAGGCAGTTCCGGTAATGATACCCCCCGGCATTTCTATACCTGCGTGCTTTAAACACTCTTTAGCCGCAGCAACGCCCATTTTAATAACATGGCTCATGCGCCTTACCTGCTTGGGGTCGATATAATCTCTGTAATCAGGTTCAATTGCGTTAATACGTGTATCATTGTATTCTACTGCATCCGTTAAAAACGGAACATCCCCGAATGTTTTTTGTGCTGATATGCTTGCTGCCGAACGGATATACATCTTCATATTTAAGTAGCTGAAAATATTAAAGATGTACAGTTGCCGCCAAAACCAAATGAGTTTGATAACACGTTCTTGATTCGTTGATCTTTTAAAAACCGCGTTTCGGGCGCAAAGGGTAGCTCGTTCATCTGCGTTTTAAAACGCAGGTTGGGGTAAATTAAACCGTATTTAATAGCCAGCACTGAAAACACGGCCTCTACACCGCCGCTTGCCCCCAGCGTATGCCCTGTAAATGATTTGGTAGAGCTCATAGGTGGATAATCAGGTTCAAATAATCGTTTTACTGCTGTTCCTTCGGCGCTATCGTTATTCGGTGTTCCGGTACCATGCAAATTAATGTAGTCAATATCCGATGGCTGTAGCCCGCTCTTTGCCAGCGCACCTGTCATAGCCATATACGAACCCGTTCCATCAGGTGAGGACGCGGTTTGATGATAGGCATCGTTACTATTATTATAGCCGCTTAATTTACAGTATGGGCTTTTAATTAAGGTTTTAGCTACTTTATCCGAAACCAATACTATATATCCGGCGCCTTCCCCCAAGTTCAAACCTTCCCGATTTTCATCAAATGGTTTGCAGCGCTCTTTATCCAAAATCATTAAGGTATTAAAGCCATTCAGGGTGAATTTGGTTAATGAATCGGCCCCGCCTGCAACCACAACATCCAGTATGTTATTTTTTATCAGCCGTACTCCATAAAATATGGCATTGGCCGATGAGGAACAAGCGGTACTAATAGTAGCCATATAATCGGTCAGGCCCAACTCATCAGCCACTGTTTCTGTCATGCACCCGCATTCATGGTCAAATACGTAGCGTAATTTGCCTTTGTTATTATCGTTAGCAAACTCAATAAAAAAATCCTCGCTTTTATCCATGCCGCCTACAGTATTAGCCGAAACAAACCCCGATCGCAACGAAGATAAATCGGGTATTGAGGCATCATTTAAGGCTTCCCTGGCGGCTATAAGGCTTAAAAGGGTGGTACGGCTATTTTGACCGGAAAAACCCGCCATAGCCGCTAATTCTTCGTTATTTAACTTTACTTCGGCTACCGGTACCTGTCCGTGTAGTTTGGTATCGATCAAAGTAATTTCGGCCATACCGGGTTTTTCAAGCTCAAAGGCAGCCAAATTTTCGGCCACATTATTGCCTATTGCCGAAATAACACCAACGCCCGCTATATATACCGATGAACTCATTTACTCCTTATCAATTACCAAATTATCAAATATATTATCCAGATTCTTTTTAGTAAACCGGACTGAACTTTCCCTTCCCTTCTTTTCAACAAAAAACAAAACGGTTTTATATTCTTCTGCCAATACATCAACCCAGCCACAAATACAGGCTTGTAATACATTATTATTTAGCAGGTTATTTACATATAACTCCATAAATTCAGCATTAAATTTTTCGAATATAAAAAACGCGTCCTCACCCTTAAAGTTATTTCGGATACATATTTCGCCGATCATAATATTGGGCAGGGTATATACAAACAGTGCAGGGCTTGGTATATCGCTTACGCTATTAATATATTTCCGGTCACTATCCAAACTCGAGTTAGCATTCGATAAGACCAGGCCAACTTCTTCGGGACTATAATTTTTTATGGTACTCTCTTTTAACAATACTTCCGAGGCTAACCATCCCAGCTTACTTAAGTTATCCATTTTATAAAACTTAGGATAATTTAACCCCAAATACTGGTAGACTGATAATAAAAATGCAGGCAAATCAGCCTCCCGGTTTTCAAATATCGGGACTGCATTTTTATAAACAACATTCTTATCAATAGTGCAATATGAAGTTATGTAATTATTCAAATGAATTGCTTATATATTTGATTATTAATTGTATATAATTTTAACAATGTCAGTTTGGCAGTATATTATTCACTTTAAATAAACATAAGTGATCCCATCTCCGCCCCTGTCGGCATGCTCATCCTCCATGCGGTCAACCTGATCATATTTTTTCAGATACTGCCTTATCATTTTACGCAGTATGCCATCTCCTTTGCCATGCAGTATTTTGAGATTGCCAAAACCCATCATCAATGCACGGTCAAGCAATCGTTCAATAGCTGCCAGCGCGTCTTCGGTGCGCATACCACGCACATCAATTTCAGGGTTAAACCCTGCCATATCGTTAGTGTGGCTATTAAAGCTCCGGCGCACGTCTTTGGGCACAGCAGATTTAGCCACCCTTTGTACCCTGTTTTTCTTTGCAACCGTACGCAAGTCGCCAATAGCGATGATCACATTATCCCTTGCTATTTCTATTACCTGCCCTGTAGTATCCGAATCTGTAAGTTTAACCCAATCCCCGGCCTTTAATTCTTCATCAGTTTTTGCGGGTTTAACAACTTCAACCTTAACTATGTTTTTTTGCAGTTCACGGTTCAGATTTTCACGCAGATCTTTTGTTTTTTCTTTATCAGCATTATTACTTTTTATTTCGGCTATGGTGTTTTCAACCAGCTTATTTGCATTTAAAATTATGTTTTTAGCTTCATCCTTTGCCTCCCTGATCAATACTTTCTTGTTTTCTTCGAGATAAGTTTTAAGTTTTTCATTTTCAGCCAAAAGAGCATCAACATGTTTTTGTTGCTTTTCCAGTTTAATGCGGGTATCCAGTATCTCCTTCTTTTCGCGCTCTAAACCAACCAGCAGCGTATCCACACTTTTTTGCCCCGCGCTTATTTTGTTTTTAGCCAGGTCAAGAACCTGTTTTGGCAAGCCTATTTTTTGCGCTATTTCAAAAGCATATGAGCTTCCGGGTTTTCCAACTTCTAAAATATAAAGGGGCTGCATCTCCACATTATTAAACAGCATCGATGCGTTTTCTATCCCTTCGGTATTGCCTGCAAATATTTTGAGGTTTGAGTAATGCGTTGTTACCATGCCCCGCACCTTTTTATGGTTTAACGACTCGAGTACGGCCTCGGCTATCGGGCCGCCAAACTGCGGATCAGTACCGGTACCAAACTCATCTATCAATATCAGTGATTTACCATTGGCCTGCTCTACAAAGTTTTTCATCTTTGAAAGATGCGCGCTGTAAGTACTCAGATCACTTTCGATGGACTGGTCGTCCCCTATGTCAACAAAAAACTGGCTAAATACACCTACTTCGCTCGTTTCATCAGCCGGAATTAATAAACCTGCCTGCACCATTAATTGCAACAAGCCTACCGTTTTCATACAAACAGATTTACCCCCAGCGTTAGGTCCTGATACTACTACTATCCTTGTCCCCTCGTTAATTTGCAGGTTTAGGGGCACAACCGTTTTCTGCTCCTTTTTAAAGTTCAAAAAAAGCAGCGGATGCCGCGCGTTTACCAGCTTGAGCCTGGGCTGGTTAATAACCTGCGGCATTTCGCCTTCAATATCAATAGCAAACAACGCTTTGGCGCGTACAAAATCCAATTTGGTTAATAAGCCATGGTACGACAGCAATAAAGGCACATAAGGCCTTAATTCATCTGTTAACCCCATCAGTATTTTTACAATCTCACGGCGGCGCTCAAACTCAAGGTCGCGTACGCGGTTATTAAGCGTAAAAACTTCTTCGGGCTCTATATAAACTGTTTGCCCCGAAGCCGATTCATCATGAATAAAACCCTTTAGCTTACGTTTATTTTCTGCCAGTAAAGGAATGCATAACCGGCCATCGCGCATAGTTAATAACCCATCTGCCGTCCAGCCGTTAGCGGTGGCGCTTTTAAATACCTGGTCTATTTTTTTACGGGCTTCCTGTTCGGCTTTGGCTATGCCTGCTGATATTTCGGCCAGGTCGCGCGAGGCATTTGGTTTTATTTTTCCTTTAGGATCAATTACCTGTTCTATTTTTTTAATGATCGTCTTTTCAATCGGCAAGTGCTCAAATAGCGCTTCCAGATTTGAATATTGCCCCTCACGCTCATTAAAATAAGCAATAACCGCGAATACAGTTGATAAAGACGTTAGTACCTTGAAAAACTCATCTTCGGTGAGAAATGCGCCTTCCAGTTTAGCCTTATTGGCGAGTGTTTTAATATCAAAAAAATGATGAATAGGTAACGCGGCATCGTTTTGCAAAATATTTTTAAACTCGTGTGCCTGGCTTAAAAACTTGCTTATCAGGTCATAATTGCTCATTACCTGAATCCTGTCAACCATTTGCTCACCCATTACACTCAGGCAATGTGCTTTAATTAACTCCTTTACCTCGGTAAATCCCAGCTTATCAATACTATTTTTTGGGTAAAGCATTTGCATGTTTAATTGAATCCTGACGGGCCTTTGCGATAGAGTCCTGCTTTAGTTTTTCAGCCTTCTTCATGGCTTTTGCTTCCTCTGTCCTCGCTTTTAAAGCTTCCGCAGCAATTACCTTGTTCAATGAGTCGGTTTTGGCTTGTAAAAGTTTATTGATCTCATCATACATCTTCATCATTTCTTCGGGCTGGGTGGTATAATATTTCACGCTTTTTTTAAACTGTGCAGAATCTGTATGATATTGTTTAAACAAGTAAACATACCGGCCTGTGCCAAATTTATACAGGCTATCGGTACCGGGTTCTAAGGCAAGGCTTCCGTCAATAATATGAATATCCGTAAGCAGGTGCACCATTTCATCTTCATCAATAATACCCTTAGGGGCACTACCCTGTTTACAGGCAAACAAAAGAAGCAAAGCTGAAAAAAAAAGGATTATATGTTTACGCATTCGTAATTTAGCGGTTTAATTGAACAAAATTACGCATTAATGAGCATTGCAGATAATATCAAAAGCTTAAAAAACGAAACTGTCGCTAAAAAGGTGACTTTAATAGCGGTATCAAAAACCAAAACAACCGCAGATATACAACAGGCTTATGACGCCGGCCAGCGTTTATTTGGTGAAAATACGGTACAGGAAATGGTAGATAAGCACGAACAACTGCCCAAAGATATACAATGGCACCAGATAGGCCACCTGCAAAGCAATAAGGTAAAATATATCGCTCCGTTCATCAGCATGATACAATCGGTTGATAGTTTGAAGCTTTTGCAGGAGATAAACAAACAGGCTGAAAAGAACAAACGCATCATTGATTGCTTACTGCAAATATATATTGCCGACGAAGAAACAAAATATGGTTTGGGCTTTGATGAAGCTATAGAACTGCTGCGGTCGGATGAATTTACTTTACTAAAAAACATCCGCATAAGGGGGCTAATGGGTATTGCTACCAATACCGACAGGGAAAAACAATTAAAAGATGAGTTTTATGAACTTAAAACTTTTTTTGACGGTATTAAACAGATTTTTTTCAGGAAAGAAGAAAGCTTCAATGTATTATCGATGGGTATGTCGTCTGATTATCAGTTAGCTATTGAGCAGGGCAGTAATATGATACGTGTAGGCAGTACCATATTTGGCGACAGGGTGATAAAGCACTGGAAAAACAATTAATAATTTCGGATTTATAGATAATTTAATAACTACATGCAGGTACACCTGAGAATAGCCATAAAAGAAGACTGTGTTCGCCTGCTTGAGCTGGTGAATGAACTGGCGCTGTTTGAAAGAATGCCGCAGGAGGTGACTGTAACCCTTAAAGAATTTGAAGAAGCGGGCTTTGGCGAAAAACCGGTGTGGAAAGCCTATGTGGCACAGGTTGATGGCTTAATAGTTGGTTTTGGACTGTACTATGTGCGTTATTCAACCTGGAAGGGTTGCCGCATGTACCTGGAAGACCTGCTGGTTACTGAGCCCATGCGCGGGAAGGGCATTGGCAAAATGCTTTTTGACCGGCTTATTATCGAGGCAAAAGAAATGGGGTACAGCGGCATTACATGGCAGGTATTGGATTGGAACGAACCGGCTATTAACTTTTATAAAAAATATGAGGCCAATATTGAAACAGGTTGGCTCAATGCAGCGTTGTCAAAAGAACAGTTAGAAAAATATTAGTTATGAAAGGCGTTGCGTTATTGTTTTTGGGTACGGTGTTGACATTGAGCTCATGTATGTGGGGAAAGCCGCATAACCCAAAAGCTGCTATAACAAAGGATACCCTTAAATACGCTTATCATACACTGAAACAGCACGCGGCTAATTGCGGTAAACCACAACCCGGTAATTGTGCGGCTTTTGAAATTAAATACCCTGTATTTTTTAGTCAGCAAACATTAAATGACACAGTTACGCGCAAAATGACCGTATTATTTGAATCGAATACTGCTGATACCAGCCTGCACCAGTTAATAGACCGCTTTTTTAAAGCCTGGGATAAAAATGTTTCTCATACTCCAACAGTTTATACGTTAAATATAAAAACAATCGTATTAAGACAAGACTCCGGCTTTACAACCCTCGAAATTGACGGCAATACTTACCAGGGCGGCGCGCATGGCAGTTTAATGACCAGTTTCATTAACTGGAATACCAAAACCAAAAAAACTGTTTCTTTAACTGATATATTGGTAAATAATTATGAAGAAACATTAACCCGTATTGCTGATACAATTTTCAGAAAACAGGAAAAACTGAGCGATATAGCACCGCTCGATAAAGACTATTTTTTTAAGGATGGTAAATTTGCTTTGAATAAAAACTATTCCATTACCCCATTAGGTATCAAATTTTTATATAACCCAATGGAAATAAAACCCTACGCTGCCGGCCAAACCGGCCTTTTTGTGCCCTATGCCAAAATTAAATTACTTTTACAGCCAAATACAGTTGTAAGTCAATACATCAAATAAATGCTTGTTTTTAAATTCGGTGGCGCATCGGTTAAGGATGCTGAAGGTATTATTAATTTGGGTAAGGTTGTAGCTAAATATAAGAGTGAGCAATTACTCATTGTGGTTTCGGCTATGGGCAAAACCACCAACGCCCTGGAGAAACTAACCAAAGCTTATGTTGACCAAACCGACGATATAGCTGTCATTTATGAAGATGTAAAGCAATATCATTACGATATTTTAGCTAAATTATTTGAGCCCACTCACCCGGTATTTAACGATGTGGCCAATACCTTTGTGGAGATAGACTGGATGATTGAGGACGAACCGCATGATGATTATGATTTTATCTATGATCAGATCGTATCTGTGGGCGAACTGGTATCAACCCGTATAGTTACTGCTTACCTGAATAAAGAAGGCCTGAAAAGCCAATGGCTGGATGTACGTGGTTATATCCATACCGATAATACTTATCGCGAAGGCGCAGTGCAATGGGATAAAACATGTGAAAGCATCAAGCAGGATATCCCTGCCCTACTGGATAAAGGTATCGTAGTAACGCAGGGCTTTTTGGGGGGTACTTCCGAGAATTTCACTACTACATTGGGGCGCGAGGGATCGGATTATACAGCGTCCATATTCGCGGCTTGTTTGGGGGCCGAATCGGTAACCACATGGAAGGATGTGCCGGGTATATTAAATGCAGACCCAAAGCTTTTTGAAGATACCACTAAATTTGATGAACTAAGCTATACCGAAGCTATTGAGATGACCTATTACGGAGCATCCGTTATCCACCCAAAAACCATTAAACCGCTGCAAAACGCCAAAATTTCTTTACTGGTAAAACCGTTTAATGACCCGGACGCAACAGGTACTGTAATAAAAGAAACAGCAACGCATATATTTAAAAAGCCGGTCATCATTATCAAACAAAACCAGGTACTGCTTTCCCTTTCAACCAAGGATTATTCCTTTATCTCCGAAGATCATTTAAGCGACATATTCGGCAGGTTCGCTAAAAACCATATTAAGGTTAATATGATGCAAACATCGGCGCTTAGTTTCAGCGTTTGTTTTGACTATAAAGAGGATAAGTTTCCTAAATTTTTAACAAACATAAGTGCTAATTATAAAGTAAAATACAATACCGGGCTTACTTTAATAACCTTGAGACATTACGCCGAAAACACTTTAAAGAATTTAACCGAAGGCAAAACTGTATTGTTGGAGCAGATAAGCCGAAATACAGCGCAAGTGGTGATTAAATAGTTTAAAGACCTTCCTTTATACTTCGGTAAGGTTTTTCAAAATCGTCACTGCTATACATGGTAAGCACGCTATCCTTTAAAACCAGGTAATCGCCCTTTTGACTAACAACGAGTTTTTGAACTCCCTTATAGGTAACCTCCATCGGTACAATTGCCGATACTACTTTACCCAGCGTATCCAGTTCTAAAATATGTATTTGGTCATCGTCCCTTTTGTCCTCATAAATAATGCTGATGGTTTTGGTATTATCGTCAATAAATTTTCCCATTATGCGCTTGCCTGGCATACTATCGGGCTTAAAAGCTAATAGTTGTTTGGCTTTTTCAGGAGTAAAACCTACAAATTCAAAACTTAACAAATTGTTATCCGTATCCTTAACGGTATCTGCGGCAGCCATTATATTATGATAGGCAGCAGTTGCATAAATAGTTATACCGCCTGTGTTTTTATAACTGTTGCCTGGCAATAAATAATTTATCTGCAAATTTTTGTATTGCGAGCTATCGCTTTTTATGTAGGCAGCAATAGCTACCATTTCCTGTTTGCTTACACGGTTATTAACTTGTACATCTATTGTTGTAATTCCGTTAGCCGCTTTAACAGATCGTAAAATTGTAAACGGTGTTTTAGGTTTTGAATGGCAGGCCGAAAGCACAACCAACAACAGGATAAGCAATTTCTTCATGTTTTTATTAACAAACGTTCCTGCTGTATGTAAGAACGCGTGACAAAAATACAAATCTTCAATTCATATGGTCTATCATTCGGCATTTGAAATTATAAAGGTAATTTCGCCTTTAAATAAATTGTAATGGCAGGGTTTGATAAATTAAAGCTGAACAAGCAACTAATTAGGTCGGTAAATGAAGTTGGATATGCCGCTCCTAAGGAAATTCAGCAAAAAACGCTTACACGGATCATCGGCGGTCAGGATATTATTGCCATCGCCCCCGAAGGCTCGGGCAAAACCACTACTTATATTTTAAGCACCTTAAACCGTTTTAATTACGCGCCCGAAGGCGTACCAAAGGTTTTAATATTGGTACCTGACAAAGAGCAGGTAGTGGCTGTTTTGGAGCAGTTTGAATTGTTAAACAAAAATAGATCAATAGCTATAGTTGGCTTATATGTTACGCCCGGCACCGAAGCGCAAATGGATGCCTTGGCTGATGGCGCCGATATTGTAGTTGCCACGCCTGACAGGGCACGTGCTATTTATTTAAAGCTGGCCCTTAATCTTAATAAAATAGAGTTATTTATTGTTGATGACGCCGACCAGATGATAAAAAAAGGCATGCAGTTGCCTATTGCTGAATTGGCCAACAGCATAACCAAATGCCAGCACCTGGTATTTACCGATGTGATGCATACCCGCCTCGAAAAAATGATAACTCCATTTATGAAGCTGCCCGCTATAATTGAGGTTGAAGAATTAGACGAAACGCCTTTAGAAACACATCAGCAAATATTATACAACGTACCTAATTTTGGCACCAAACTAAACCTGCTAAATTTATTTATGTATGATGAGGATCTGTTTACCAAAACTGTTGTATTTGTAAATACCAAAGCCACTGCCGAAAAGGTATACGAAAGCCTTAACCGCCGACTACACGATGCAGTGGGTTATTTAAACCCCTGGTTTTTTGATATTAAAGGTTTTAAAAGCGTGGAAGATTTTAAAGGTGATATAAACGCAAGAGCTTTGATAGTGGCTAATCAAAATGAAGAAGTTATTGACCTGGGCGGTATCCCCTTCCTTATACATTTTGATTTACCACAGGAAAAGGAAACATATATTGAACACGTTATTAATCGCAACCCCGGCAATGATGATGAAACCATTGCCCTTACTTTCGCTACTGATTTGGAGCTGAGTGCCGTGAAAAAGATAGAACAAGCTATCGGTAAAAAAATGCAGGTTGCTGCTTTACCTGATGAATTGGTTATAGTAACTGAATCCAAGCCTAAAACTGAACCGACTAAACAGTCTATAAAAAATAGCGAGCCATTAGCGGGTTCGGCATTTCATGAAAAAAAACCGGCGAATAATAAAAATTACAATTATAGCTCGGGGCAAAAAGCTAAAATGAATAACAAAAAGAAACATGGATAAATGAAAAAATACCTTTTATTCTTCTTTTTAATGCTTACAACCGCCGCATTTGCGCAGGATATAAAAATGAAATACCTGGCGCTTAACGTGCCCGATAAAATGGCCACCGCCCAATGGTATCATAATACGTTAGGTTTTAAAATAATTAAAGAAGGTAACGAAGTTTATGTTAGCGATGCAGATGATCACTTTCGTATTAAATTTTTTTCAGACCCATCGCAAAAAAATAATTATTCTGATATGTCTGTCGATGCCTGGCATATTGCTTTAGAAAGTGATAACATGAATTATTGGGAGCAAAAAATATTAAATGCCGGTGGTAAATATAATACACCACCGCGGCATAACCTGGTTGGCGACGCGGTTGCCGATCTGCGCGACCCGCAGGGTATTATGATACAGTTAGTTCAACGGGTAAGGCCTTTTTACAGCCGTAAGCACGGGGTACTCAGGTTTGAGCACCTGGCACTGAACATGACCAATAATAAAGAAGCCGCTTTATGGTACGTTGAATTTATGGGTCTAACCATCCCATGGTCAAAAGATCCTGCCGATTCTGTTCGTGCGGTAAGTAATTACCGTATCCCCTACGTGGGCGATCCCGGACGAAATATGTCAATGGAGTTTTTGACCACCGGTACCGGAAGAGATTATACCAAACTGGGCTTTGAGGTAAGCTACATTGCTTTCGGGGTTAAAGATGCGCGGGCAACGGCAAAGAAAATGATATATGGGGGCGCCAAACAAATTGGTGAACCGCAAAGAGACAACAAAGGCAATCTTACTATAAAATTGAGATGCCCATGGGGAAATATGCTGGAGTTGATAGAGAATAAGAAAAGGTAAACCTGTTTTCCTGCATGGATTCGAACCACGACTGTCAGAGCCAGAATCTGACGTGCTACCGTTACACCACAGGAAATTACAATCAGAATTTATAATTAAAACATCCCGATAATTTCTTACAGGGACGTTTCGGGTGCTTATCAATACAAATATCGTGAAAATTTATAGCTGATTTGAAGCGATTGGCCGATTTATAAAAAAAATCAAAGAATATAACGCGTTATGTGTTTTTATATTCAGTAAGCGGGTTTGTACTCAGTAAGGGACCCAGATTATGTAGCCATACAGAATGAACGTCCCAAGCAAAATTGAATATTTTTTTTTGCACTGGCTGTGAAACACTTAGGCCGTCAATAATAATCTGCTTATTATCAAAATTTTAGTGTAAGTTTGATAACTACCCTTTGCCCCTCACTTCATCTTTTACAATTCTGCACATTTCTTTAAACGCTATTGTATGCTTATAGTCGAACCTCATCATATTATTGCTATTGGCGCTTCGGCTGGCGGTATGGACGAGATCAATTCTTTTTTTGACCACACGCCCCTGGACGGAGTGTCCTACATCATTATCCAGCACTTATCACCTGATTTTAAAAGCCGGATGGTTGAATTATTGGCCAGGCACAGCAAGTTGGTGGTTAATGAAGCAGAGGACGGGATGGTAGTGCTATGCAATGAGGTGTATTTAATACCGCATAATAAGTTCATGACCATTAACGACGGAATATTGTATTTAACCGACAAAGAAAATGTAAAAGGTCCGCATTTAACCATAAATACATTTTTCAACTCGTTAGCTTTCGATTGCGGAAAAAAAGCGATAGGTATTATTTTATCTGGTTTAGGTTCTGACGGGACCGAAGGGATCAAATCCATAAAAAAAGCGGGGGGTATGGTTATGGCACGTAACCCGGCAACGGCGGAATTTGGCGGTATGCCCACCAGCGCCATAGCCACCGGGCTCGTTGATTTTGTTTTAGAACCCGCATTAATGCCGGGAGCTATTGAAGATTATATCAAAAACATTGGTGATATTTTACCCGACAACATCAACGACGAGCCTAATTTAAAGGCGATTATTGAATTGATCAAAGAACAGTCACCGCTTGATTTTTCGGATTATAAACAATCTACCATATTAAGACGCACCAAAAGACGGGCAGCTTATGGCAACTTTACTTCGCTAACGAGTTATTTGAATTTTTTAAAAGTAAACCCCGAGGAGGTGACCGCACTTTGCAAAGAATTCCTGATAAGTGTCACCTCATTTTTCAGAGATAAGGAAGCGTTTGATTTTTTGCAAACCAGCATTTTGCCCGATATATTGAGCAAATTAACAGCCGGTGAAGAATTAAAGATATGGGTGGCCGGCTGTGCCACCGGTGAAGAAGTATACTCTATAGCTATACTCATATCCGAACAACTTACGGGTAATTTTGAAAACACCGTAGTAAAAATATTTGCCACGGATATTGATAGCGCCGCTTTAATACACGCCGGGAAAGGCTTTTATCCGTCCGGCATAGCCAAACACCTGTCGGCCGAGCGGCTGGAAAAATATTTTGTATTGGAAAATGGTGGCTACCGGGTGATACCGTTGATTCGTAAGATGATCATTTTTGCACAGCATGACCTGGTTAAAAACCCACCTTATTGCAATATGCACCTCATCAGCTGCCGAAACCTGCTCATCTATATGACATCGGTTTTGCAAAAGAAAATATTTACCATGTTATTGTTTGGACTTAAAAAAGACGGCTATTTATTTTTAGGCTCCAGTGAAAACCCGATGCCTATTTTGAAAAGCCTGGAAGTGGTTCATAAAAAATGGAAAATTTACCGGAACCTGGAAACCAAACGGGGTATTAATTTTGATGCTTTCTCGTTACCCGACCTGTTGGACATTAAACATCCTCCCTCACGTTTTCTACCCGAAGCTGATATTAAAAACAACAATCCTGCCCTGGCAGAGGCAATAAATGAAAGCCTGGCAGAAGAGTTGGGTTATCTATTTATCAGTGTTAATGAAAATAACCAGGTCATTAAATCATACGGCGATACTACCCGGTTTTTATTACAAAAACATTTCACATCCAACCTTACCGAATTATTACCCAAACCGCTTGCTATTGCATTTAATGCCTTAAGCAGTCGCGTTTTAAAAACAAATGAAAAAGCCCGCGTAAACGGCATTAAAGTAAAACAGGGCAAGACGGTTTTTAAAGTGAGCCTTACGGTTAGCCCCCTTGTGGTTAAAGGAGAACAAAAATTATTATCCGTAACATTTAACGAAGACAAGGGAGATGCCCCTGTTTTAGAGGATACCGAATTTGACGAAAAAGTATATCTTGACCAATACACACGTAACCTGGAAGAAGAGGTAAAGGAGTTAAAAGCTAAACTTTCTTCTTCGTATGAACGGTTGGACGCGTCTAACGAAAACATGCAATCATTTAACGAGGAGCTAATATCGGCTAACGAGGAAATGCAAAGCACCAATGAAGAAATGCAATCGGTTAATGAAGAATTGCATACCATTAATGCCGATTATCAATTAAAAAACAAAGAACTGATCGAAATTAATGATGATCTGAATAATTATTTCCGGAGCAATATTAACGGCCAGCTTTTTATCAATAACGACCTGCAGTTAATGAAGTTTTCGCCGGGCACTGTTAACCAGATCAATCTGCTCGAAACCGACGTTGGCAGGCCTTTGAGCAATATATCTACCAATATTAAATTTGAAACTATTATAGATGACGTTAAGGAAGTGCTTTCCGCAGGGAACGTGATAACCAAAGAAATTGAAACTAACAACGGCAAATGGTACCAGATCATGACCATGCCTTATGTGCAACAGGCCGATAATAAAAACAATGGCGCTATTATTACTTTTAACGATATTACCGCATTAAAAAAGGCACAGCAAGCTTTGGATCAAAAAAACAAAAGCTTGCTTCGCATCAACGCGGATCTTGATCATTTTATTCATGCCGCCTCGCATGACCTTTTGGCCCCGTTGGGTAATATAGAAACCAGTATCAATGTAATGAATAAACTCACCCTATCGCAGCCAAAACTGATAGATTTTTTGAATGTCATTAACGTTTCGGTAAAAAAGTTCAGGGTATTGATCACTGATATTGCTACCATTGCCAAGGTGGAGGGCGATATGCTCGCCCTGGAAATGATAGATATAGAAGAGATCATTAAAAATATTGAGTGGAGCCTGGAAGATAAAATAGAAGCTTCTGGCGCCTTGATCAACCGCGACCTGGAAGTAAAACAACTTTTATTTTCAAAAAAGAACCTGCGTAGTATTGTTTATAACCTGGTATCAAACGCTATTAAATTTAAGCGGGACGAAAATCCGTTAATTACGATCAGCACAAAAAAAGATGGTGATTTTGTAATCCTTTCAGTGCAGGATAATGGTGCAGGCATACCTAAAAAGGGTATTGACAAGATATTTGACATGTACGGGCGGCTAAATAATGATGTGGAGGGACATGGTATTGGTTTATACCTGGCTAAGAAAATAGTGAACGCGGCCGGGGGCAATATCGTTGTTGAAAGCGAACCTAACGTGGGCAGTAAGTTTATGATCTATCTTAAAATTGAGGTTGAAAATTTAACAGTTACGCCATTCCTGAATTGATGGGAAAGAAGTTACTGGTTCTGGATGATGATCAGGATCTACTGGATATCCTGTCTTTTATTTTAACCGAAAGCGGTTATAATGTGCGGGCATTAACATCCGGCGAAAATATCTTTGAAGAAATTGAAGCGTATTGGCCTGATCTAATAATCATGGATGTATTGCTTAACCGACTGGACGGACGTGTAATCTGTAAAAGCATCAAAGAAAACCGTAAAACTTCAACCATACCAGTTATCTTGATCTCAAGCACCGCGGGTTTGACCCAACCCTTTGATTTACCCGGTGCACCAAACGATTTTATAGCAAAACCTTTCGATATGGATGATTTACTAAATAGGGTAGCAAAATTACTTTAGGCAAATCATCGGTTTATCGGTTGGTCTTTATCCTGCCAATAAATAAGCGCGAGGCCTAATTTATGAGTGGTAGCCAATGTTGTTTTTTTCTTTTCAAGTTTTTCGTCCTGTTCTTTTTTACCTAAAGCACCCGATAACGTCAGGTGGCCGATAACATTCCCTGTTTGCGAATTAACAAATTGATAGTAGATTTTTGTACCCATAATTTTATTGGTAAATTACCTAAATAAAACCGCATAACCGATAAATATCATTGTGGCTCCTTTTTCAATTTTGATAAGTAAAAATGGAATGATCTTTATAAGGCAGTAGATATAAAAGGGTAAATGATGGGGCTCGAACCCACGACCCTAACCTGAATACTTATGGAAATTTCCTATAAATATCTTTACGATGTAAAACAATAATAAATCGCAATGTTTTTGGGCTTTCTAATTCGACACCAATTCGATAATCGCCCAATCTGACACGGTAGAATGTTTTAAACCCCTGCATCTTTTTAACATTAGCTATATCTGAAATCGAATCAGCAGCTTCTACGTCCAATATAACTTGTTCTAATTTGTTTCTTATCTCCCTGTCTGTTAGTTTACCTAAGCTTTTACTAAATGACCGATCGAATATGATTTCCATTATTTTCGAAGTTTCTTTATAATGGAGTCGCGGCTCACAGATTTGCCGGTTTTTGAGCTTATCATTATATTACCTAAAGCCAAATCCTCCGATTGTTCGTCAGAAACATTACTTACGCGGATACCTAACTTTTTCGCAAGTTTTGAAATCAGTTCGAGATTATCAGAATTATCGCTTTGAATAATGATGCTTGCCATAACATTATGTTTAGTAAAATCTAATATATAAAAAAGTGTCCTAAAACAAGAAGACTTGCGAAGTTTTAAAAACTTCGCAAGTCTTATTTAATGTTCGGGTAAATGATGGGGCTCGAACCCACGACCCTCGGTACCACAAACCGATGCTCTAACCAACTGAGCTACATCTACCGTTTTTCAGTGAGTGCAAATGTAAATATCCTGCGCCTAAATGCAAAGCCTTTTTTAATATTACATTAGGCTTACCTGTTACGCGTTAACAGTGAGTAAATTTGTTTTATGGAAGCGCAACTAACTGAATTGAATGTAACAGGCATGCACTGCAATAACTGTGCTATATCCGTACATAAACTACTGGAGAAAAAGGGCCTGCAGGATATATCAGTTGATTTTGCAAGCGAAGAAGTAAAATTCTCCAATCATAACGATGCTTCCCTTCCTGATATTATTAAAAGCATTGAGCAATTGGGTTATAAAGTTATTGATGACCCCGCACTGCACGCGCCTAAGTTTTATGAGAAAGTGGAGAACAAATTTATATTCTGCGCCGCCTTTACCGTTCCGCTGCTGCTGCATATGCTTCCGTGGCATTTTTTGCATACGGCCATAGTGCAATTACTATTATGCCTCCCTGTTTTTATAATAGGATGCCTGCATTTTGGCAAAAGCGCGTGGCACTCGGTTAAAAGCGGCATACCCAATATGGATGTTTTAATATTTATTGGTTCAACATCCGCTTTTATTTACAGTTTGGTGGGTACAATTGAAAATTTAGGCGAACAATACCAGTTTTACGAAACCTGTGCCACTATTATTACGCTGGTGCTGCTGGGTAATGTTTTTGAAAAACGTTCGGTAACTCAAACCACATCGGCAGTTAAGGACCTGGTTAAAATTCAACAGGTTAATGCTAACCGGGTTATTGATGGTGGCATTGAGGTGATCAGCGCGCGCGACGTGCGCCCCGGTGACACCTTATTGGTTAACCAGGGTGATAAAATACCTGTTGATGGTGAAGTATTGTCAGGCAGCGCGTCGGTTAATGAGGCCATGCTTACCGGCGAAAGTGTACCTGTTGATAAAGAGAAATATGATAAAGTTATAGGTGGCACTATTGTGCAAAACGGTAACCTGCGAATGATAGCTACTAAAGTAGGCTCAAACACTATCCTGTCGCAAATTATTGAATTGATGAAGAAGGCCCAGGCCGCCCAGCCCCCTATACAAAAACTGGGCGACAAGGTGGCTGCCATATTTGTGCCCGCGGTAATATTAATAGCCTTATTAACCTTCGCGTTTACTTATTTCCTAAGTATTGCAAGTTTACAAACATCATTAATGAATGCCATTGCCGTATTGGTAATATCATGTCCCTGCGCAATGGGTTTAGCTACACCTACCGCCGTAATGGTTGGTTTGGGGCGTGCCGCTAAAAACGGCATCCTGATAAAAGGCGGTGATACTATTGAAGCCGTTGCCAATACCAAATATGTAGTGTTTGATAAAACCGGGACATTAACTACCGGCAAATTCAGCATTCATAATATTAAAGTGGAAGATGGTGTTGATGTGGAGCATATAAGGGGAATAATCGTAGCTATTGAGGAACGATCAAATCACCCTATAGCGAAATCGTTGGTTAATGAATTAAAGGCACTGCCGCAAACACGGCTTATACTACGTTCGGCCACCGAAGAAAAAGGGTTAGGTATGCGCGCCGAAGATGTGGAAGGCAATAATTATTTCCTGGGTACGGGTAAAGCAGCAAATGAAGACGACTTTAACTTATCGCTTTATAAAAACCAGGTTTTACTGGCCCAGATCGCTATTGATGACACCATAAAACCAGAGGCTGCGGCATTAATAGCACAGCTTAAAATCATGGGTATTACACCTGTACTGTTAAGCGGCGACCGAAAAACCCGGTGCGTTAAAGTTGCCAAAATAATAGGCATTGATGAAGTGCATGCTGAAAAACTACCTGACGAGAAATTAAGCGTTATAGATATCTATAAACAAAAAGGCAAAACCATTATGATAGGCGATGGCATTAACGATGCCCCTGCCCTAACCCAGGCTGATGTTGGCGTATCTATGAATGATGCCAGCCAGGTGGCGATACAATCGGCACGCGTTGTTTTGTTGAACACTGACCTGCATTCTGTGATTAAGTTTTTACAGATCAGCAAGCATACATTACTAACCATTAAACAAAATCTGTTCTGGGCTTTTGCTTACAATGTGATTGCTATCCCCGTAGCCGCATTAGGCTTTTTAAACCCGATGGTTGGGGCATTTACTATGGCGTTTTCGGATATAGTGGTTATTGGCAATTCACTCCGGTTAAAGCGTAAACGCATTACCCCCTAAAGGGGGAATAATAAAAGGTTGTTATTCATTTTATTATTATTTTCGCCAATACAATAGCTCCCCCTTTAGGGGGCTGGGGGTATGATAGAAATTTATACAGACGGCGCATCAAGCGGTAACCCCGGTCCGGGTGGTTATGGGGTTATATTGCGCTCGGGCAGTCATTATAAAGAACTCTCCGAGGGCTTCCGCAAAACTACTAACAACCGTATGGAGTTACTAGCCGTTATTAAAGGGCTGGAAGCATTGAATAAGCCCAATCAATCGGTTACTATCTTTTCCGACTCCAAGTATGTTATTGATGCCATCGAAAAGAAGTGGGTATACGGCTGGCTGCAAAAGGGTTTTAAGGATAAAAAGAATAAAGATCTATGGCTGCGCTACCTCGATATCAGCAAGCTGCATAATGTAAAATTTAACTGGGTGCGTGGTCATAACGGGCACCCTGAAAATGAGCGCTGCGACGAACTGGCTGTAGCCGCCGCTAAGCAAAAGGACCTGCTAATTGATTCTGTTTTTGAGATGGAAGCGGCTAAAACAAATTTATTTTAAATAACAAAAGGGGATGTCACTCTGCGCTTCGTCAAAGAGCGTGCGTAATGGCCTATGCCCACATGCTTCGAGAGCCTCAGCATGACACCCGCTATTACTTCTCTCCCAACTCAATTACCTGTAAATCCTGTATCTTATTCCCGTCTATATTAAAACGCATCAGAGTGCGCACCTTTTGCCAGCCCTGCTTGCCGGCCGCACCGGGGTTTAAGTGCAGGCAATTGATCTTTTTATCATAAATCACCTTCAAAATATGCGAGTGGCCCGATATAAATAATTGCGGAGGATTTGCATATATCTCCTTTCTTATCCGAAGGTCGTACCTATCTGGATAACCGCCAATATGAGTTATCCAAACATCCACATCCTCGCATTTAAAACGCAGGTTTTCGGGATAAGTTTGGCGTAACTCTTTGCCATCAATATTGCCATATACCCCCCGCAGGGGTTTAAAGGCAGTTAGTTTATCAACCAATTCTATATTACCAAAATCTCCCGCATGCCATATTTCGTCGCAATTTTCGAAGTGTTTGAAAACTGCATCGTCCAAAAAGCTATGCGTATCTGATATGAGGCCTATCCTTGTCATTTAAAATATCGTGAAAAAATCTTTTAGCTTATCCTGGTATTCTTTAGAATAAACTTTTTGTTCGGCATAAATAACAAATTGTCCGTCGGCCTCTAAAGTTTCGCTTAAAGTTAACACCAAAATTTCGCGATGAGGCAGGGAATCAGGATAAGATAATACGCTGATCTTCTTTTGTCTATTAAGGTTATATTGATAAGCAATAATATTTACTAATTGAGCAGTTTGCAAGGGCAATATTAACCAGCAAGTTCCTTTTTCTGTAAGATGTTGGGCTGCGATTTTTAACAATTGCTCAAAAAAATATTCATCCGTGTGCTTTGCCAGCTTCTTTTTGTTTTCGGGCGATGTTAAAGAGTTAATATGAAATGGTGGGTTTGATACGATCAAATCATATTTATTATCCGGGTACTGTTCAAAAAAGGCTGTAAAACTTTCAGCATAAGTATTTAAACGATCTGCAAATGGCGAAGCAGCGAAATTTGCTTTTGCCGTAGCTGCTGCCTGTTCATCTATTTCTATGGCATCTGCCGTGGCTTTCGTGAAGCGTTGCGCCAGCATTAAGGCTATTACGCCGGTGCCGGTGCCTATATCCAATATGCTTTTAACACCATTTCCGTTAGCTAATGCCCCTAACAATACGCCGTCGGTATTGATTTTCATGGCGCAGCCGGTTTGGTCGACGCTGAATTGTTTAAAACGGAACATGGCACTAAGTTAAATAAACTACCCTGTCATTTCTCTTCGTACGAAATGACAATTAGTTATAAATTTAATTATGTTAAAATAATACAAGTATTAGTCAATCTGTTGGAAGGATTTTCATAGGTGCCCTTATATATTTGTTTTAACCATTTTTATAAACAACTCATTTTAAGCTTCTGATCAGTTTTAAGGGACAATAGCGTGTAACTGGGGAACACCGTTAAAAGTTATAGTTTTATTAAACGGATATTAGCTTAAAAATTAAATTAAACCAATTATTAACTTTAAAATATAACCGCATCATGAATAAAAATCAAAAAATCAATGCGTTATCCGGCTGGTCGTTCCCGTCGGTGCGGCCACTTGTATTATTTATTGGCCTCTTTTATTTTTCGGCTTTAATTAACCCGGCATCGGCGCAAATGCCAACAAAAACAATATATTTTCTGTCGGGAATCAGGGATCATGCGTCGCCTACAGTCGGCGGAAGGCACGAGGTAGCGAAAGATTTGCTTGTAATACAGCACTGTATTGACAGTATAGCCAACGTGAAGGGTGTAAAAATTATTACCAAATATCTTGCAGAAAGATCAACGCTTGATATTGAGGACCTGAAAGGCGTGGATGCCGTTATTGTGGAATGCAGTTCCGTATCCAGCACTCAAAAGCGTACGCACCCGTTGTTGCCGCCTTTGCCTCCCGGCGCAAAAACTTATGATAAGGCAACATTAAAGTATCTTGACCAAATAGATAGTTTGCAGGCGGCAGGTATGGGCATTATGGTATTGCATTGGGGCATAGCTACCGAAAACAACCAGCCTGCTACCGATCATTATCTCAGATGGTTCGGCCAGGCATCGCTTCCGGGCTATACGCAAAACCCGTTGGGATACTGGAAGGTAACCCCTATTAAAGCAGCTGAAAAGCATCCTGTTTTGCGTGGCGTTAACCCATGGGTTTATAAGGATGAGATATTTTCGCGGCTCATCGTAAATCCGGGAGATCCGTACCGCACCGATCTGCTGATGGGCGAATCGCCTGAAGCTAACATGGGCGAGGTTGGTTCACCAAAAAATGTTATCAGCCCGAGATGCATCGCATCGGCTTATGAAAAAGGCAAACAACGCGGTATTCTTTGGGGTGGGTCAGACTTTCACTCCGCGTTGCTGAATGAAAACTACCGCCGCTTTGTACTGAACGAGGTTGTATGGGTTGCAGGTATTGACGTTCCTAAAGGCGGCGTGAAAACAAATGCCAAACAGCTCCAACTGGCGCCCATAAACAAAACTTATGAAAAAACTAAAATACCGGAAGGGTATATAGAGCCCAGATGGCCGGATACAAAATAATTGGGATAGCGCTTGATATTAAAGACCTGAAGGAGTATATGCCCGCGCGATTTAGAATGCTGTTGTGTAATATATTTATATTAGCGTTAGTATGGATGTTTTTTGTATTATCTTAACATATAATATCTGTACCCACCAATTAATATTTTATGAAGCCGCATTTATTAAAGGTTCAATTTAAAGCCGACCATTCATTTAGTATCAGGCTGGATAGTGAACCCTATTTTTATGATCAATGGCATTATCACCCCGAAATTGAATTAGTGCATGTTCATAAAGGAATGGGTACAAGTTTTATTGGTAATAAAGTAGAAAGATTTAAATCAGGTGAAATGGTATTACTCGGCAGTAATCTGCCCCATTTATTTCGTTGTGATAAAAAATACTATTGTAACAAAGAAAATTTGAAAGCTGAAGCCTCCGTAATTCATTTTGTTCCATCTCTTTTTGGAGATGCATTTTATGATTTACCTGAAAATAAATTGCTAATAAAGTTGCTCAACGAGGCAAAGAGCGGACTTAAAATTACGGGTAAAACAAAACATACTGTTACTTTATTGATGAAGCAACTATTTAATGTACAAGGTATTCAGCGGCTTATTTTATTGTTGAATATTCTTAATTGTATTGCAACTTCTAAAACCAATAAAATTATCTCGGACAAAGGTTTTGATTTCTCGTGGGGCGAAGCAGAGAATAACCGCCTCAATTCGATCTATCAATATATATTGGCTAATTTCAGTAGTGGAATTACATTAGAACAAGTAGCAGCGGTGGCAAATTTAACCCCACATTCATTTTGCAGATATTTCAAATCCAGGACCAAAAAGACGTTTTCTGTTTTTATGTTGGAAATAAGGGTAGAGAATGCCTGCAAACTGCTTAATGAAACTGACAAATCTGTCGCAGATATTTGTTATGAAAGTGGCTTTAATAATTTTTCAAACTTCAATCGTTATTTCAAAGACATCACAGGATACACGCCTTTTCAATACAAAAAAAATTGTCAAAAATAACAAATAACTAAACACCTGATTTCGCCTTTTAATAGATCAACCAAATAACCCTAAGAAAATGAAGACTTATTTAAAATCTGCACTATCTGCCGCCATCTGTCTATTGCTGATCGGCACAGGCAAAACATTCGCCCAGGCACTCACACCGTTCGAGGGTGAAAAAACCAGCTGGAACGGTTTTGACCGTTATGATTATTTAATGGATACGCAAACCTTTGCTATTACGCCGTTCAACGCCCTCCCGGCAGAGAAAACCGGGATGGACGATAAGAATACGCCCAAGGGCAAGGTGCGCTGCATTGTGATCGTTCCTAAAACTGCTGCGCCCGGCAATCCGGTTACGTGGCGGGGATATTACTGGGACCACGAACCGCAATCGGAAGTGGAACTATTAAAAAGAGGTTTTCACGTAGTTTATGTTAATATCGATCCCGGCAAAGAATGGGAGGCATGGTATAGCTTTTTTACCAAACACGGCCTGTCGAAAAAACCGGCTTTCAGCGGTATGAGCCGCGGCGGAATCAATGAGTATGCCTGGGCTACAGTGCATCCTGATAGGGTGTCGTGCCTGTATGCTGATAACCCGGCTATACGCCCGGAGAGCTTTGCCGCTTTGAATTTACTGGTGAAATATGATATACCGGTATTGAGCATAGTTGGAACGGAGGATTTTGTTTTCCCAACTAATACACGGCTCATAGAACAGGCTTTACTGCTGATGGGGGGCCGCATGACCATGATGATAAAAGAAGGTACAGGTCATCATCCGCATAGTATAAAGGATGCCACATTTATAGCCGATTGGGTGGTGCAAAATATAAAACCAACGGTGAGCGACCCACTTTTTGCCGATACCAGCGCGTTTGTAAAAACTTACTACTATAGTTCGGAAAATAAGTACCAGTATCTTAAGATAGAGAATACCTGGGCAACCGTGCGCGGACCGTGGTTTTCGCCCGTTTACGATGTTTATAATGTTAAAAACGATACTAAGTTCGGCATAAAAACATTAACTATAGTGGCGCCCAATAAACCTGCTCCGGGCAATCCATGGGTTTTCAGGGCCGACCGTATTTTGCCCGGCGACGCTACCGTAGAGCAGGCCTTGCTGGCCAAAGGATATTATATCGTGTTTCCACCTATCACCGGGCAAAACCCTGTGCGCAAGGAGTGGGACAGCTATTATAATATGCTGGTTGCTAAAGGATTTTCGAAAAAACCGGTAATGATGGGCACCGGGGCTTATGCCGGCGAAGTATACATGTGGACTGTGTTCAACCCGGATAAAGTATCGTGCATATACGCCGATAATGCTGCCATGCGCAGCATTATGGAAAAGAAACAACCCCTTGATACGCTTGCGCCATTAGCCAAAGCACATATCCCAACACTGCATGTTAGCGGCGCTAACGACCCATGGCTGACTACTGATACCAAAGTTGCCGAAGAAAAATATAAAGTATTGGGCGGCAGCATGACGGTTATAACCATACCCGGCGAAGGACATTTCCCACGCGTGCCGAGGGATCCGGAACCAATAGTAGCGTTCATAGTTAAAAACACCAAACAATAATATATTTCATAAATGAAATTTAAATCAATCCTTCTGATTGCTGTATGCACCCTTATTGGCTTTCAAACACAGGCGCAAAACTCTTTATATGTATCTGTAAAAGGGAGTGATAACAATCCCGGCACCCTTGAAAAACCCATGTTAACCCTATATGCAGCACAGACAGCAGCGCGGAAAGTTAAAGAACAGGTGAATGTTATTATACGAGGCGGTACCTATTACCTGTCTAAGCCGGTAACTTTTACATCAGCCGATTCACGCGCAACAAATGCTAAGCTAACTTTTAAAGCATATTCCGGAGAAAAACCCGTTCTCACCAGCGCGAAGGTTTTAAAGCTGCAATGGCACGATTATAAAAATGGCATTAAACAAGCCCAAGTAGAGCCGGATATTTTTTTTGATGAGCTATTTGTTAACGGCCGTTTGCAGCACATGGCGAGGTACCCCAATTACAACCCCGAAATTACACATTACGGCGGTTTTGCCGCAGATGCCGTTAGTCCGCAAAGAGTTAGTACATGGCAGGACCCAGCCGGTGGCTATATCCACGCGCTGCATAAAAGCGAATGGGGCGGTTTCAGTTACCTCATAACCGGTAAAGACGATAAAGGCGGCTTGACCATGGAGGGAGGCTACCAAAACAACCGCCCGGCACCAATGCATGCCAAATACAGGTATATTGAAAATGTTTTTGAGGAACTGGATACAGCCGGCGAATGGTATTATAATAAAGCTAAACATACACTGTATTTCTATCCGCCTAAAAATACCGACCTTAATAAAGCAACCATAGAGGTTCCCCAACTGGAAACCCTTATTGAATTGAAGGGCACAGAACAACAGCCTGTAAAAAACATAGCCATTGAGGGGCTGGAATTAAGGCAAACCCTGCGTACTTTCATGAAAACCAATGAGCCGCTGTTACGCAGCGACTGGATGTTCTATCGCAGGGGAGCCGTAGTTATGGAGGGGGCTGAATATTGCGCGGTTAAAAATTGTTTTTTTAATGCTGTGGCGGGTAATGCCATCGTATTTTCAAACTATAACCGGCACAACGAAATTTCGGGGTGCCGTATTACTGATATAGGGGCCAGCGGTGTTTCATTTGCCGGCGACCCTAAAGCAGTGCGTTCTCCCCTGTTCAGGTATGAGCAGGCGAATGACCCCAATAAAGTTGATAAAACCCCCGGCCCAAAAACCAATAATTATCCTGCCGATTGTCTGGTTTATAATAACCTGATACAGAATATCGGTTGTGTTGAAAAACAATCAGCAGGCGTAGAAATATCAATGGCTATGAATATTACGGTTAGTCATAACACCATTGATAAAACACCCAGGGCAGGTATTAACATAGGCGACGGCACATGGGGAGGGCATATTATTGAATATAATGATGTGTTTAATACGGTTATAGAAACGGGCGATCATGGTTCGTTTAATTCGTGGGGGCGGGACCGATATTGGTACCCCAACCGCAAAATGATGGATAGCATCAACGCCGCCCACCCTGAACTGGTTATGCTGGATGCTGTTAAACCGACAATCCTCCGAAACAACCGTTTCCGGTGCGATCATGGGTGGGACATTGACCTGGATGATGGTTCAAGCAATTATGAAATATATAATAATGTTTGCCTTAACGGCGGATTAAAGCTGCGGGAGGGCTTTCACCGTACGGTTTACAATAACGTTATTATCAATAGCTCTTTCCATCCGCATGTATGGTTTGAAAACAGCGGCGATGTATTTAAGCAAAACATAGTAAGCGCGGGCTATTTCCCCATCGGAATAAAATATTGGGGTAAGGAAGTAGATTACAATTTATTTCCGGATTCTTTATCTCTTAAAGCTGCCCAAAAAAGGGGTACCGACCAGCATTCTGTTTATGGCAATGCCGGTTTCACAGATGCTTCAAAGGCTGATTACCGGGTACGGCCAGCATCACCGGCATTAAAAACGGGGTTTAAAAACTTTCCGATGGATCAGTTCGGCGTGGTATCGGCTAATTTAAAAGCGGTTGCCAATCATGTGGTTATCCCGCTATTGATAAAGTCGACAGTAAATAAACAGCCTGTTTATGAATTTATGGGGGCAATGATAAAAAACCTGAATACGCTTGGCGAGCGATCAGCTACAGGCATGGCCGCTGAAACCGGCGTATTGGTGTTGGAGGTTGGCCCAACAAGTAACCTGTATGGAAATGTTTTCCCTAACGATGTGATACTATCATTACAGGGAACAGCGGTTAAGAATATGGATGACCTGCTAAAAGCCAATGAAAATATAAAATCGGGTACAGAAATAAATATGGAGGTATTCAGGGACCAGGGATCAAAAAAAATAAAATTCAAATTAAAGGGCGGAAAGTAGAGACGTAAAATTTTGGTAACTATATACTACTTTACACCAAATAATATTGCGCGGTAGTATTTAGGTTTATTTATATATATATATTTAAAAATTACTTAAATAAACTCCTATACTTATTGATAAACCAATAGAAAACAACATAACAACAAACATCAAAAACAGCCCAGTAAATTTGCCAATAGTAAAAGATTTGTATTTATCGGAAATGATATATTGATAACGTCCATTTGACACATAAATATATCTTAATATAAGATACATTAGTAAACCAATAATTAGAAATACATATTTTAAAACATCGAAGTTGATGATATTTCTTCTAATAAGTAAGTAAGAGAAAACCTGTATAAATATAGTCAACCATATCGAAACGATTATTGCAGCAATTCTTATTGCTTTATTTAATCGCCGGTTTCCTAAGCGATTTTCCTCTTCCTTGTTTTTATACAACGTTGCTTCGTAGTACACAAAAAAATCAATTAATCTCACTTATATAAAGATATTTATTATAAAAAAAAGCCACTTGTTAGGTGGTTTAAATGTATGAATAAGTTTTAAATGTTACTCTTTAGCTTTGGGGTTGTAGCTAAGTGCAGTTTGCAGATTTGTGTTGAACTCCGATAATTGTTCTTGTTTTCGGGGAGCAGCACTTAATTGTCTATAATATAATACCTCTCTTGCTGTTTTTACTTTAGGATGTTGGTCTAAAACTTTTTGGAAATCATCATAATCACCAAGGCTTTGTTTTTCTTGAAAAAGATCGTCCTGGTTTAGCCTTCTAACCTCTCCTTTTTCGGTTCTTATCTATCACCCACGAGATTTGCAAGATTTAGAGCATTAACTTCACCTTGTATATTTAAAAAGTCCCAAACAGCATTCCATCATCTTTTTTAATGAAATTTCAAGAAGTCATTTCTCGTAAAACTCAATCGGCAACCCATCCGGATCAGCAAAAAACGTAAACCGCTTGCCTGTAAATTCATCTATACGAATAGATTCAACAACCACATTATGCTTTACTACCGCCGCTATTGCATCAACAATATTATCAACTTCAAAAGCTAAATGGCGCAGGCCGGCAGCTTCAGGGCGTGACGGCCTTTTAGCCGGGTCGGGGAATGAAAATAGCTCTATTTGGTACTGGCCGCCTACTGCCAGGTCAAGCTTGTATGATTGGCGTTCGGTACGATAAACTTCTGCCAATATTTTAAAACCGAGTATCTGCGTATAAAAATGTTTGGATACCTCATAATCCGAACAAATGATGGCGATATGGTGTACCCGGTTTATTTTAATCATTTTATTAACAAATCAAAAGCCTCCCCTTTGGGGAGGTTGGAGGGGTCTACTCTCCTAAAATAGCGTGCAACACATTATCATAAACCAGCTTAACATCAGTAATATGCCCGAATGATTCCTCATCAATATGCATATAGCCATTGCTAACAGTCCCTAATAAGCTAAATTCAACTTCGCTGGTAGCCATTAACTCAATAAAACGTTCCTGATCGGCCGGCGCCACACTTACCACTACCCTGCCCTGCGCTTCACCAAAAAGGAAAGCATCTTTCCGAATGCTGTTGTCTGCCGCAATATCAAAGCCCAAACCGTTTGGCATAGCCGATTCAACCAGCGTAATAAATAAACCGCCATCAGCCACATCATGGGCCGATTGTATCATTTTATGCTGAATGAGCTGCTTAACCACCTGCTGCATATCATATTCCTTATTTATATCAAAATAAGGGGCTGGTGCAGCCAGTATTTTATGCCACGAGGCAAGGTATTGTGATGAAGCGATATCATTAACCGATTCGCCAATTAAATAAACAAGGTCATCCGGCTGTTTAAAGTCTGATGTCATGATATTGGTTACATCGTCCATTACGCCAAGCATACCAATAGTTGGTGTAGGGAAAACTGGGCCGTCATCTGTAGATTGATTATAAAAGCTCACATTACCGCCGGTAACAGGGGTTTCAAACTTGCGGCAGGCCTCGCCCATGCCTTTTATAGCACCAACAAACTGCCAGTAAACTTCTGGCTTGTATGGGTTGCCAAAATTAAGACAATTGGTTATGGCAACCGGTTCACCACCTGCGCAGGTAATATTACGTGCAGCCTCTGCTACCGCGATGGCCGTACCTTTTTGCGGATCGGCATATACGTAGCGCGAATTACAATCAACCGTTAAAACAATAGCTTTATTGGTACCTATAACATTTACTACAGCGGCATCACTCGGGCGATTAGTGGTCATGGTAGAAACACCAACCATTGAATCGTATTGATCTGTTACCCAACGTTTAGATGCGATGTTTGGGTGCGATATTAAATGTTCAGCAACATCAACCAGGTTGGCAGGCTCCTTAACATTCTCTATTTTAAATTTTTGGTTCTCAGCAAAGTAAGCCGGCTCACGGTATTCGCGTTCATAAACCGGGGCGCCACCACCTAATACCAAATCATCAGCAGGTACATCGGCAACTAATTTGCCGCCTGCATAGTATTCAAGGCGCTTGGTATCGGTTACTTCGCCTATAATAGCGCAATTCAGGTCCCATTTATCAAAAATGTCTTCTACTTCGTTTTCACGCCCTTTATGTACCACAATCAGCATACGCTCCTGTGATTCTGAAAGCAATATCTCAAAAGGCTTCATATTATCCTGGCGCGTTGGTACGGCATCTAAATTTATACGCATGCCATGCTCTCCTTTTGCTGACATTTCGGAGTTTGAGCATATAATACCTGCCGCGCCCATATCCTGCATACCTACAACTGCACCGGTTTTAATAACCTCTAATGTAGCTTCTAACAATAGTTTTTCCTGGAAAGGGTCGCCAACCTGCACGGCCGGCAAATCGTTAACAGAGTCTTCTGTAATGTCTTTAGACGCGAATGCCGCGCCATGTATACCATCCTTACCCGTAGCCGAACCCACAATATAAACCGGGTTACCAACCCCGTATGAAGTTGCCGATACCGTCTCGCCTGCCTTTACAATCCCAGCAGACATGGCATTAACCAACGGATTAACATTATAGCAATCATCAAAAAACAATTCGCCACCAACGGTAGCTATGCCAAATGCGTTACCATAATGACTAATGCCTTTAACTACTCCTTTAACCAGCCATTTTGTGCGATCCTGGGTAATATCGCCAAAACGTAGTGAGTTTAATTGGGCTATAGGCCTTGCGCCCATGGTAAAAATATCACGGTTAATACCGCCCACACCTGTAGCGGCTCCCTGGTAAGGCTCTAATGCCGATGGGTGGTTATGCGATTCTATTTTAAAAGCGCAGCCAATACCATCGCCCAGATCAACCAGGCCGGCATTTTCTTCGCCAGCCTTGGCCAGCATACGGGGGCTATCCTTCGGTAAGGTCTTTAACCAGGTTATAGAGTTTTTGTAGGAACAATGCTCACTCCACATTACCGAAAAAATAGATAGTTCGGTAAAATTGGGTACACGACCTAATATCTCTATTATACGTTCATATTCAGTGGGTAATAAGCCTAAATCTTTAGCTGTTGCAACGGTGGTAAGTTCCTGGTTGTCCAATGTTATAAGTTTTTTTGAAGGATGCCCAAAAGTATGGAAAAAAGGCGAAAGGTTAAAGCTAAAACAGAAACACTAAAGCTAAAGGCTGAAAAATTTAGAAGAAGTATTTCAAAAACCAAAAAGCAGAAAATCAAAAGCTTTACGCTTTATTATTTCTGCTTTTAGCTAAAATTTAGCTCCTTAAAACCCTTCCTATTGATTTATTGAAAATGCAATAGGCATAATAAATTTAACACGAACGGATCGTCCATTTTGAAACCCCGGTTTCCAGGCTTTTGATAGCTTTAAAACCCGCAATGCTTCTTCGTCCATTCCAGATCCTGCCCCGCGGTCAACTATAATATTAGATAAGTGTCCATCTTTTTCAATAATAAAACTAATCCATACACGGCCACTCAACTGGTTTTCAATAGCCTGGGGAGGATATTTTAAATTTTTACGTAAAAATTTGGCCCACTCATCCGCTCCTCCATAAGGCTCGGGCATTACGTCAAGCCCTGCAACATCATGTAATTCCATTCCTTTGCCAATTCCGTCTCCTTCAGTAGCATCTCCCCCTTTTCCGTTACCGGCATCTATACCAATGCCTCCATTACCCGGTATTTTAATATCTTCAGTACCAATGGCTGTATTCGCCAGCTCGGCCATTTTAGGCGGCTCAAGCGTTACCGGTTTATCGGTAACTACCATCGGCACATATTTGGTTGTTGTAACCGGCGGTAATGGTTTTGCCGCTGCGGGCTTTGCCTTTTTAATTTCGGCTTTATGTACTGTAGGCGACGGCGTGTATTTTGTTAACGGAACATCTGTTATCTTGACCAGTACCTCCGGTTTTGCCTTTATTAATGCCCCCAGAATTAATAAAAAACTGATAATACCAAAAATCATAATACCTATGGCCTTTAATGTATTTTCGGCATTATGCTGCCTTAAATAGTAAGCGCCATATTCCTTGTTACGTTTAGCAAAGACAAGATCGAGCCACTCGGTCTTGTACAAATCAATTTTTGAGATAAGCATAGCGGTTGAAATTAAATTTAGTATATAACGCTTATAAAATATAAAACATTGCTACAAACTAAACTTTTAGTAATAATATAACAACATGATATTAAATCGCTTAAATATATAACTAATATATTAGTTATATAATAATCTTTGCAACTAAACTTCACTTTTATTACAAAATTGCTTATTAAAAAAATCGTTTAAAACAAAAAAGCTGCCCCGGTTTCGGCGGGACAGCTCCTGTTTTGTAAAATCTTAAAATATATAATACTAATTAGAACGCATATACAGCAGCGAACAAGAATTGTGTAGCTGATGACGTAGCTGCACCATTGCTATCGGTATATATTTTGTTTTTGCCGGTATCCATTCTAAGCTCTGGCATAAAAGTTAATGGGCCTGATTTGATATTGGCGGTAAAAGTAAGCGCAGTGATGCTTGAGCTTGGTGTAGTACCAACAGCTTTCCATTCAAAGTACTCACCTCTTAAACCCAGGGTAACTGTTTTAGCAACGGCTAACTGCGGATATAATGCAATACCATCATAATTTGCAGCACCATTACCTGATTTAGTTGCATAGTTTAAACCTAATTTAAAGGCATCTGTCATTTGGTAAGCGGTAGTTAAATCCAATATAGTTCCTGAAGCAGGGCCGGTAGCTAAATTTAAGTACGCGGTCCAGTTTTTAACAGGCACTAACATTAACTGTGCACCTAAGGTGTTTATTTTACCTGTTGAGGTATAAACGTTCCACTGATCGTTAAATGCACCTACCATTAAGCTGGCTGAAGGTGAAAATGTGTAGGTAGCTTTTAAACCTGCATTTTGGAACGGACCTGCAGAGAATAAATAAGAAGTTGAATAGTTAAAGTTCCCGGTTGGAGAGATTACCTCATACCCTATAAAGGTAGCCATATAACCCATGGTAAGGTTAAAGCTGCTGCTTACATCATAAGAAACATATAAGTTTTCGATATGATTGGCAGGAACCGGTAAAGAAGCATCGCTGCGAGGGCCAAAAGACAGCTCGCCAACAAATGAAGCCGCGCCAACTTTTTTCTTAACAGCAAGGTCAACCATGCCTATCGAAAATGAGTTCTGGTCACTTCCATAATAGGTAGGGATGTTACTGTGACCGGAAAAATCGTATTTATAATAAGCATCTACCGAGCCTGATATTACCAGGGGGGCATCACTGGTAACTTTAATAGTATCCTGCGCTTTTGAAGCAAAACTAAAAGCTGATACGGTAAGTAATAAAAGTAATAATTTTTTCATGATTTGATTGATAAGTATTTGATTGATAATTTGTTGTGATTTATTTTTTTATTCTAAACTGTATATAGAATATCTTGTCTGAATGATAAAACCAATTCAATTCAGTAACCTTTCTAATTAAAAATTGTAGTATTTATAATATATAACCCTTGCGCAATTGATTGTGCATTGTGGCATAAACCAACCGCACAAGGGTTTATAAAAACTTAAGCCGGAACTTTTACGCCTTTATCAAACAGGCCGCTTAAGCTTACTTCGTCATCCTGAGGCGGATAAGCTTCCATTCCGTGGTCAAATACATCCAGACCACCTACACCTAATTCGCCGTGCTCTTCTACACGCAATCTCCATGGATCAGGTAATTTATTGATGATATACATCATAACTATTGTTACAACAAATACCGCAATTGCAATACCAAATGTACCTATGGCCTGAGCAGTTAAAACACTTGCATCACCGCCATAAAATAAACCTTTAACCGGTGCTGAGTTGTCTGCACCAGTTGGGCCAGTTGCACCATATTGTCCGGAAGCAAAGAAACCTAATGATAATGTTCCCCATATACCGGCAAAACCGTGTACTGAAACTGCACCAACCGGATCGTCAATACGTAACCACTCTATAAAGTTCATACCTGCATACACTACAAAGCCCGCAACGGCACCTAATAAAGCTGCGCCAAGCGGGCTAACCCAGTAGCAAGGGCAGGTTATAGCAACCAGGCCTGCAAGAACACCATTTAAAGTATATCCCAAATCAAATTTACCTTTTGTTGCACCCCACCATAGGCCGGCTAACATAGCAGCCATACCACCTGTACATGCAGCTATAGTTGTATTAGCAGCAATACGGCCAATACCTACTGCATCCATAGCAGAAAGTGTACTACCGGGGTTAAAACCATACCATCCAAACCAAAGCAGGAATGTACCAAAAGCGGCTAAAGGCATATTGTGTCCCGGTGGCATTCCTCCTTTTTCCTTATCATCACGTGCAAATATGCGTCCTAAGCGTGGGCCTAACACAATAGCGCCCGCTAATGAAGCTATACCCCCAATAGTATGTACTACTGTTGAGCCTGCAAAATCGCGGAAACCTTGTCCTAAACCGGGAAGGAAGTTACCGGCAGTTCCCATTGTAGCAAGGAAACCATCAGGTCCCCAGGCCCAGTGACCTATTATTGGGTATATAAAACCTGTAATACCTATAGAGTAAAGAATATCACCACGGAAGCTGGTACGACCAATCATCGCACCTGATACTATGGTTGAGCAAGTATCAGCAAACGCGTATTGGAATATCCAGTGTGCCAGGATAGGGATACCAGTTGCCTCGTAAGACACAGGTGTGTTTTGTAAGAAGAACCAGTTAGTAATAGTTTTGCCATCTGCTCCTAATCCGCCCCATCCTATAAAACCATTACCGTGGCCAAACATAAATGCGTAACCAACAGCGTAGAATAAGATACCGCAAAGACAGGTGTCATAAACGCATTCCATTAATACGTTAACGGTTTCCCTTTTACGGGCAAAACCCGCTTCTAACATTACGAAACCAGCCTGCATACCAAATACTAAGAATGCCGCAACCAATGTCCAAACTGTGTTAACAGAGTTCATTAGTGATGTTTCAATATCACTTGGTTTTGCAGCTGCCGCAGCGTGAGCCGCGGAAGGCAATAACCCCGGTATGGTAAACATAGCTGCTACCACCAGGCCCAGGCCGATCATCTTTCCTGTTAAAATGGTTGCACCCAGCGCCCATTTCTCCCGCGT
>Ga0206923_1014_pt1 | contig 55142 bp, 38 predicted proteins | sample Alteio_BWOrgHeat_64_FD_152961 | JGI IMG/M metagenome (GOLD analysis project Ga0206923, IMG submission 152961) | Enriched cells from forest soil in Barre Woods Harvard Forest LTER site, Petersham, Massachusetts, United States -... | ecosystem: Environmental > Terrestrial > Soil > Temperate forest >...
CGCTGCAAACAAACGAAGGATATAATATAGGCGCTTTATGTGTGTTAGACAATGAATCAAAAACTATAACACCTGAAAAGGCCGAGTTATTAAAAATAATAGCCGACGAAATAGTTAACCGTTTAAAGGGCCTTAAAGTTATTGATAGTTTAAAAAGCAAATTGAATGAAGCTAATGAGGATAAAAGAAAGGTAGCTCATGACATTCGCGGGCCTTTGGGTGGTATTATCGGCCTGGCACAGATAATTAGTGAACAAGGGCGTGAAAACCAGATAGACGAAGTTTTGGAATTTATTAATATGATACACAAAAGCGGGCGCTCTATATTAGAACTTGCGGATGAAATATTAAGTTCAAACGAGCCTAAGCAACTAAAAAATGATGAATTTAATTTGCTGATTTTAAAGGAAAAACTGGAAAAACTGTATACACCGCAGGCTAAAAACAAAAAAATAGCATTTACAGTAAACGTATCTTCTAAATCGGCAGCTACACCTTTTTTAAAAAACAAACTGTTGCAAATAATCGGTAACTTAATATCAAATGCAATAAAATTTACGCCACTTAACGGCGAAGTAAATGTTTACCTTGACCTAAAGGTTAAAGAAGGCAAAACCGTACTGCATATAAAAGTTGCTGATACAGGTGTTGGGCTGAGCAAAGAAAGCATTGAAAAAGTACTAACAGGAAACGCCTTATCAACTACAGGTACAGTAGGCGAGCAAGGGTATGGGTTCGGTTTAGCGCTGGTTAAACATTTGATAGACAGTCTTGGAGGAACACTTCATATTCATTCTGAACAAAACAAGGGCGCTACCTTTGAAATAAGCTTACCACAGGCAGGATAAGTTATTGCTCTGTTATCTGCCCAGGGTGGATGATTTTGTATTATATCTGTTAAATATCAGTATATACTTGCTATTCTTATAAATTTAACAAAATTTAACAATTAAAGCGCATTTTTTCGTAGCAAAAAAGTGATTAGCTGTTTAAGTTTGCCTACCAAAAATTAGAAACAGATTTAATGGAAGAAGTAACTCATAATACCGGGCATTCAGTTACTGATGCCCCTGCCGGAAGTTCAGCGTATTCAACAGATATACGGGCCATCAACGAAATGATACAGCGTGAAAGCGCCTTTGTTGATCTGCTAAAAATGGAAATGGATAAAGTTATCGTTGGCCAGAAATATATGGTCGACCGTCTGATGATAGGTTTACTGGCCGATGGCCATATCCTGCTTGAAGGTGTGCCCGGTTTGGCAAAAACGCTGGCAATTAATACCCTTTCAAAAGCCATAAAGGCCGATTTTAGCCGCATACAGTTCACGCCCGATCTGTTACCTGCCGATTTGGTTGGAACGATGATATATAATTAGAAGAAAGAAGAGTTTATAGTGCGCAAGGGCCCTATCTTTTCAAATTTTATTCTGGCTGATGAAATAAACCGTGCCCCGGCAAAAGTGCAAAGCGCTTTGCTGGAAGCCATGCAGGAGCGTCAGGTTACTATTGGCGACAATACATTCGCGCTGCCTAACCCGTTCCTGGTACTGGCTACGCAAAATCCAATTGAGCAGGAGGGAACCTACCCGCTGCCCGAGGCACAGGTTGACCGCTTTATGTTAAAAGTAGTTATTGGCTATCCTAATAAAGAGGATGAGAAGAAAATCATCCGCAGCAACATATCACCACAAGGCATGTTAAAACCTAACGCTATTATTCATCCTGAAGATATTGTGAAGGCACGTAAAGTGGTACGTGAAGTATACATGGACGAAAAAATAGAGCAATATATTATCGATATTGTTTTTGCCACACGTTTCCCTGACCAATATAAACTGGGCAGCTATAAAAATCTCATCAGCTATGGCGCGTCGCCACGGGCAAGTATTAATCTGGCGCTGGCTTCAAAGGCTTATGCCTTTATTAAACGCAGGGGATATGTAATACCCGAGGATGTGCGTGCAATTTGTCACGACGTTTTAAGGCATCGCATAGGCTTAACTTATGAGGCCGAGGCCGAAAATATGACCACGGAGGATATTATTACCGGGATATTGAACGCGGTTGAAGTACCGTAGCCCCTCCTAAATCCTCCCCGGTAGGGAGGACTTTATAATAATCTTAAGGAAAAACTAATTCACAGTAAAATCACAAGTCTCCCCTACCGGGGGAGATTTAGAGGGGGCTAATAGCCATATGGCAAAAGACACAAAGGACCTGCTTAAAAAAGTACGAAAGATCGAGATAAAAACCCGCGGGCTGAGCAATCACCTATTTTCAGGCGAATACCACTCGGCTTTTAAAGGGCGTGGTATGGCTTTTAGTGAGGTGCGTGAATACCAGGTTGGCGATGAGATAAGAACTATCGACTGGAACGTTACAGCCCGTTTTAACCATCCTTACGTAAAGGTTTTTGATGAGGAACGCGAACTTACCGTAATGCTGCTGATGGATGTAAGCGGGTCTGAAAACTTTGGTACCATTAACCAGCAAAAGCAGGATCTGGCTACTGAGTTATGCGCTGTGCTGGCTTTTTCGGCCATACAGAACAAGGATAAGGTGGGGGTGATATTTTTTAGCGATAAAATTGAAAAGTTCATTCCGCCCAAAAAAGGGCGTAGCCATATTTTAATTATCATACGTGAGCTTATAGACTTTAAGCCCGAAAACAAAGGTACTGATGTAGCAGTTGCCTTAAAATATTTCACGTCCGCCATTAAGAAAAAATGTACAGCTTTTATTATTTCTGATTTTATGAGTCCGGGGTTTGAGCCGGAACTTAAAATCGCCAATAAAAAGCATGATGTTATTGCCCTGAGGCTGTATGATAAGCACGAAGAAGAATTTCCTGACCTGGGGCTGATACCTGTAAAAGACGAAGAATCGGGCCAGCTATTGTGGGTTAATACCGGCGATAAAAAAGTACGGGATGCCTACAAGGCCGATGCGATAAAACGCACAGCCGTGTTAAAGGATGTTTTTAACAAATCGGGAGTTGATTTTACAGCTATCGGCACACATGAAACTTATGTAAAACCTTTAATGGCACTATTTAAAAAACGGGGAAAGAGGTAATACAAATGAAGAGACAGTTTTTTAAATATATCGGTTTTTTGTTTTTAGCCTGCTTTGCCATAAACGCCAATGCGCAAAGTATAGCCGAAGCCAAATTAAAGGATTACAACATAAAGATAGGTGAGCAAACCAAGCTTTTCCTGACAGTTCATCAACCGGCTAAGGACCGTGTTGTATTTCCGAAAATAGTAGATACCATAACCGGTAAAATACTGGTAGTAAGCGCCGCTAAACCCGATACAGCTTTTGACCAAAACGATCATAACCGTTTAGCAATTACACAAAGCTATTTAATTACCTGTTTTGATGCCGGTACCTATACCATACCTCCGTTTAAAGTTACATCAGGAAAAGACACATTAAAAACTAACGAACTATCGCTACAGGTACAAACGGTTAAGGTTGATACCACTAAAGCTATTTATGATATTAAGCAGCCGTTGGTGGTATCGTATACATTTTTTGACTGGTTAAAGGATAACTGGATATGGGTGTTGTTGGCATTAGCAATAATAGCGGCAATTAAAGGCTTGATTTACTATTTAAGTAACCGGGCTAAAAAAATACCTGTTATTGTACCTATGAAGAAGGTATTATCCATCCAGGCCATTGCCCTGAATAAACTAAGGGATTTGCGCGAAAGAAAGCTATGGCAGCAAAATGAAATTAAGCTATATCATAGCGAACTGAGCGATGTAATGCGCGAATATTTGGAAAAGCGTTATCAAATAAAAACTTACGAAAAAACTACTGAGGAAATACTGTCGGCGCTGAAATATGCGGATATGGCAGAGGAGAACAGGAATATGCTGCGGCAAATACTGGTTTTAGCCGATCTGGCGAAATTTGCAAAAGAAAAGCCATTGCCTGCAGAGAATGAGCAGAGCATGGATAATGCTATGCTGTTTGTAACCCGGACCGAGCCTGTTATTGAACCTGCAAAACACGTGGAAGGAGGTGCTGCTGATGAACCTGCTTAAAAGTGTAGCGTTTGCCAGCCCGGGTTTCTTTTGGTTGCTGCTCATTGTCCCGGCAATGATAGGATGGTATATATGGCGTGAGCAAAAGTTATATGGATATTTAAATATATCAGCCATAAAAGGTTTTGTAACACCTCAAAAAAGCATGACCGCGCGTTTCAGGCATTTGGGCATAGTTTTGCGTTCGCTGGCGTTGCTGGCCTTAATAGTTGCCCTTGCACGGCCACAAACTTCCCTGAGCTGGCAAAATTCAACAACCGAAGGTATTGATATTGTTATTGCCTCAGATATTTCGGGAAGTATGCTTGCCGAAGATTTTCAGCCCAACCGGCTGGAAGCGGGGAAAAACATTGCCATTGATTTTATTAAAAACCGTCCTGACGATCGCATCGGGCTGGTGATATTCAGCGGCGAGAGCTTTACTCAATGCCCGTTAACTATAGATCATGATGTGCTTATCAATCTGTATAAGGATATTAAATACGGCATGATAGATGATGGCACAGCTATTGGTATGGGGCTGGCTACAGCAGTAAACCGGCTTAAGGATAGCCAGGCCAAAAGCAGGGTAGTGATACTGCTTACTGATGGATCAAACAATATGGGTTCAATACCACCCATTACTGCTGCCGAAATTGCCAAACAGTTTAATATACGTGTATATACGGTAGGTATAGGTACGCATGGTTTTGCGCCATACCCGGTACAAACGCAGTTTGGTGTTCAATACCAGCGTATGCCGGTTGACGTGGATGAGGGCACGCTTACCAAAATTGCCAACCTCACAGGGGGTAAATATTTTAGGGCTACTGATAATAATAAGTTAAAAACTATTTACGAACAAATTGATAAGCTGGAGAAGGCAAAAATTGACGTAACTCAATACAACAAAAAAACCGAACTTTTTTTGCCCCTGGCATTATTGGCCCTGGTGTTTTTGGTTCTGGAGTTTTGCTTTAAAAATACATTGCTTAAGGGGGCTATAACATAAAAAGATGTTACGTTTTGCACATATAGGATATTTATGGGGATTGGCTGCCATCCCGGTTTTCCTGCTGCTTTTTATCAGGGTAAGCCTCTGGAAAAAGAAAGCCATGGCATCATTGGGCGACAGGAGCGTGGTTGATACCGTGATGCCTGATGTTTCTTTTTCGACCCCACGGCTTAAATTTATTTTGTTTGCCATTGCTTATGCTTTGCTGGTTTTGGGTATAGCTGACCCGCAGATAGGCTCAAAAATTATTGAAGAAAAGCGCAAGGGCGCCGACCTGATGATATTGCTGGATGTTTCAAACAGCATGTTATCACAGGATATGGCACCCAACCGGCTGGAAAATGCTAAGCGCGCCATAGCGCAATTGATAGATAACCTGCATGATGACCGTATAGGCATTATTGTTTTTGCCGGCGAAGCTTACGTGCAATTGCCGGTAACAACTGATTACTCGGCAGCTAAATTGTTTTTAAGTACCATTAATACCAATATGGTGCCTACGCAAGGTACCGCTATAGGCGCGGCAATTGATATGGGCATGAAGTCGTTTGATTTTAAGGATGGTACCGGTAAAGCCATGATCATTATAACTGATGGCGAGAACCACGAGGATGACGCGGTAGCGGCAACAAAAAACGCGGCCGATAAGGATGTTTCGGTTCATGTTATAGGTGTTGGCTCGGCTGACGGCGCGCCCATACCTATCTATCAAAATAATAAACAGGTTGGTTTTCATACCGATAGTGCCGGGCATACTGTAGTAAGTAAACTGAACGAGGATATGTGTAAAGAAATTGCCGCCGCAGGTAATGGTACGTATGTTAGGGCAACAAATGCCAACAGTGGTCTAGGCATAGTGATGGATCAGATAAACAAAATACAGCGTAAAACCATCGATACAAAGAACTTTAAGGATTTTGAAGACCGTTTCCAGATATTTCTGGCTTTAGCAATATTGTGTTTGGTTGCTGAGTTTTTTATTACTAACCGAAAAAGCTTACGCTTAAGCAGGTTGAAATTATTTGAGGTAAAAAGTACATGAAGCAATTAGTGATAATCCTGGTTATTTTATTACAGGGCTTGCGGCTTTTTGCTCAGCAGGAACGAAGCCTTGTGAAAAAAGGTAATGAACTTTACCAGCAGCAAAAATATAAAGAGGCCGAGGCTGATTATCGTAAGGCGCTTGCCAAAAAGAATCAGAATGTTGAAGGTAACTTTAATCTGGGTGACGCCCTGTATAAGCAAAAGCAGTTTGACCAGGCGGGTGAGCAGTTTAATAAAATAGCGACATCAAGCAATAATAGAGCAGTAGCGGCGGGTGCCTTCCATAACCTGGGTAATACATTGCTTGAAAATAAAAAGCTCGAAGAAAGCATCATGGCCTATAAAAAGTCGTTGCTTAATAACCCCAAGGATGAGCAAACACGCTATAACCTGGCTTATGCGCAGGAAAAACTGAAGCAGCAACAGCAGCAGAATAAAAATAATAAGAACAAAGATAACAAGAAGAATAAAGACAAGGATAAAAAAGATCAGGACAAAAAGGATCAAGATAAAAAAGACAAGGACAAGAAAGATCAGGATAAAAAAGACCACGACAAGAAAAACCAGGATCAGCAGCAAAAACCTCAGCCCGATAAGCTATCAAAAGATGATGCCGAGCGAATGCTTGATGCCCTGAACAATGACGAAAAACAAACCCAGGATAAACTGAAAAATAAAAAATTAAAAGGTGCCAAAGTGCAGATCAGTAAGGATTGGTAATGAATAAAAAGTATTACATATTAACACTTATACTATGCTGGGCAGGATTATTATGTGCGCAGGATGGAAAATTTATTGCATCGGTAAGTAAAAATCCGGTAGGTACAGGCGAAGAGTTTGAAGTTACTTTTTCTATTAACGGTAATGGCAGCAGTTTCTCGCCGCCCGATTTGAGCGGCTTCCAGGTAGTTGGGGGGCCCAATGTATCAACCAGCATGCAATCAATTAATGGAAACACCACAGTTAGTAACTCATTTAGCTATGAGCTGGTTGCAGAAAAAGAAGGAAATATTACTATAGGCCCTGCTTCAATTGTGGCCAACGGGCGTAGAATAAGCTCAAATGCTATTGTTGTAAAAGTAGTGAAGGGACGACCGCAGCAAAGCAGTGGGGCGCAACAGGCAACAGGTAATGGTGCTGCTGAAAGTACAGCAAATCTTTCAAAACAATTGTTTTTACGCATAGTGCCTGATAGGGATAATGTTTACCAGGGTCAGCAATTAACTATAACTTATCGTATATATACGCGGGTGGCCATTACGCAGAGCCTGGTAGATAAAATGTCTGATCTAACAGGTTTTTGGAATGAAGATATTAAAACCCAACAGCAGCAGGCACATTGGCGCAATGAAACGTATAATGGTATGCTATACCATGTAGCTGATATAAAACAAACTATTTTATTCCCCGAGCATGCAGGCAATATAACCATTGATCCCTTTGAGATGACTTTTACTGTTAGGGAACCTGCCCCGGCAAAGGATATTATGGATCAGTTTTTTGGAAACGCGTTCCGTGATGTTAACTATAAAGCCAAAAGTACGCCGCTAACTATTCATGTAAGGCCATTGCCCGAAGCTGGTAAGCCTGCAGGGTTTAGCGGTACGGTAGGCAGCTTCAGCATGGAGGCATCGGTTGATAAGACCCATCTCAAAGCAAACGAGGCGTTGAATTATAAGATCAGGGTTACAGGATCAGGAAATATTAAATTGTTAAAGAACCTGAATGTTAATTTCCCTACTGATTTTGAAAAATATGATCCCAAAATAAGTGATACCTCTGTTACAGAAAGCGCGGCTGGTGTTTCAGGAACTCGTATCTATAATTATCTTCTTATACCCAGGCACCAGGGCGATTTTACTATTGATCCGGTTACACTTTCTTTCTTTAACCCGGCCACAGGTAGATACAGTAGCATTACTACCAGGTCATTTCAAATAAAGGTAGATAAAGGCACTCCCGAGAACAGTATAGCCGCATTTTCAGGTGCTGATAAGCAGGATGTGAAGCTGCTGAATAAAGACATCCAATACATTAAAACAGGCGATGCTGGTGTGAGTAGGGTGGGAGATAGGTTCTATGGCTCGTTAATGTATTATCTGTTGCTTTTATTGGGGCCGGTTTTATGTGCCGTGGCTTTAATATATCGTAAATGGAACGAAAAAAATAATAGTGATATTGTTAAGGTAAAAAGCCGCAGGGCAAGCCGCGTGGCTGCCAAACATTTGGCTAATGCCAAAAAACAACTGCAAGCTAATAATACCCATGCTTTTTATGAAGCTGTTTTTAAAGGATTGTATGGCTATTTAAGTGATAAATTGAATATCTCATACGCTGATCTGAATAGAGAGACTATTGCGTCCACCCTAAAATTACGATCATTGAGCGAAGGGGTGATCGACAGGTTGTTAGATACGCTGGATCTATGCGAGATGGCACGATACGCGCCGGTAACTCATATTTCTGAACAGGAAGTTTTTGAGAAGGCAAAAGATATTATCAATGCTATTGAAAATGAAATTTAAACGCTTTAAAATAACGCTGTATATTTTTATGGCAATGATTTTGCCATTGTTATGCTTTAGCAAGGATAACACACAAACCCTTTTTGAAAAAGGTAACGCCAATTATGCCAAAGCCCAATATAATGAGGCATTGGCCGCTTACGGGCAAATAATAAGCCAGGGGTATCAATCTGCAGCGGTGTATTTTAATATGGGTAATGCCAGTTATAAAAGTGGCGATATTCCTTCGGCGCTGCTTTATTACGAAAAAGCGCATAAGCTTTCGCCCGGCGATGACGATATAAACTTTAATATTCGGTTAGTTAATTCAAAAACCACTGATAAAATAGATGAGTTGCCCGAACTATTTATTAGCCGATGGTGGCGGGCTTTTATTTTAAGTTTTTCTGTGCATGCATTGGCTATAACGAGTATATGTCTTATTTTACTGGCATCAGGAATATTCACTTTCTATTTTTTTAGCAATTCCGTGTTGCTCAAAAAGACATCGTTTTATGCTTCGGTGATGTTATTTGTATTGGGTGTTTTAGTGATTTTTATAGCTGCCAGCCAGGTTAATTACTTTGAAGGCCGTCGCGAGGCTATTATTTTCAGTAATTCAGTTACAGTAAAAAGTGGTCCGGCCGACAAAGCAGCTGCTTTATTTGTATTGCATGATGGTACCAAGGTAAACATCCTGGATAGCAATAATGGCTGGATGAAAATAAAACTAGCCAATGGCAATACAGGCTGGATCAGGTTATCAGACGCGAAAGAAATTTAACAGCAGCCTGTTATTTTGAAATCTGTTTAATCTCGGCTTTAAGTTCCTTTATTTGCTGTTGCGCCTGGCGGTTTTCCAGGTAAAAATAGATAGATGCTATTAAAAATATTTTGCTCAATATAAAAACAGCGGCAAATACCCATTTCCAGTTTTTATGCACACGCATTTGGCTCGATTCGGCCTCCACCTCAATAAACTGGTTATTATTACTGCTGTTGCCATCTTTACGTTGCTTATTTATTTGCAGTTTATGATCAGGAGTAATTATCAGGTTATTTATGCTGTATTCAATTCTTGCCAGCATATCCGGAGGCGGCGGGATTGACAAATGTCTTGCAATACGTTCCAGATCGGTTTCCAACTCGTATAAAGCATTTTGTATTTCAGGGTATTCCTGTTTTAATTGTAGTAATTCCCTGGTTTCTGCCTCAGATGCAGAACCTAATACATAGATTTCTAATATCCCGCTTTCTATGTATTCCTTAGTTGTCATGTGATCTCTTTATAATAACAAAAGCCTCTTTCAATGATTCTCTCACCAATTTTTCAGATTTGTTGAGTTCGGCGGCAAGTTGGGAAGTGGTTTTTTGATAATAATAAAAATTGCAAAAAATATGTTTTTGCTCATCGGTCATGCGGTCCAGGTATTTATTAGGCGAGCCATGTCTTGCGTTCGTTGCGGCAGGTGTTTCGCAAGCTGCTACGGCATTGGTAAAATCAGCTAATTCATTCTTGGCAAATCGTTGCAACAGGCACCATGTATTGGTGTTATCCCAATTTATTTCATTAAACTGTTGGGCTATATTGCTAAATGTTTTTATCAGGTAATCTTCGGCTTGTTGCTTATCCTTAACAATTTCCAAAATATAACCCAATAGCATGCCTGCATAAACATCATACAGTTTATATAGGCTAATTGGTTTGGTTTGTAATAAAGCCGTATCTTGGTTCGCCATTTATTATAAGCTTTTTTACGGGTCGATCAATCAAAAAGTTAGTATTAAATCTCCTATAAAATTAGGTAAAGTTTATAACTGTTTAAAATGATAGTTTTATTTAATTAAAACCTGCATGTTTAAAGCAGCTTGCATATTCGCTTTTTTTGCTTAAACTCGTACCCTTTACCATATAAACCAATTTAACTAATCCTTAAATAAAATTAATATGCCGGATAAAATAAAACACGCCTTTACCGAGCGGAAATATGTTGTAACCCTATTATGCCTGGTTACTTTATTTATGATGTGGGGTATATCAATGACCATGGGCGATGTGTTAAATAAACATTTTAAAGCCGTATTACATGTAAGTACCTCACGGTCAACACTTATACAATTCTCCATATTTATTGCATATCCGGTAATGGCTATCCCTGCAGGGTTATTTATGAAAAAATATGGCTATAAATACGGTGTATTGTTAGGGTTGTTATTATTTGCAAGCGGCGCGTTTTTATTTATCCCTGCGGCCGACGCGGCTTCCTTTACGTTTTTTAGGGTATCGTTATTTATTCTGGCCTGTGGGATGGCTACGCTCGAAACCGTTGCGCATCCGTTTGGTGCAAGTTTGGGCAGGCAGGAAACCAGCGCGCACCGTTTAAATTTTGCACAGGGCTTTAATGGTTTAGGCGGCGTAATAGGGCCAATTATAGGCGGGCATTTTATTTTAAGAGCAGGGCAGATACACTCCAACGATCTTTATTGGGTTAAGGTTTTGTATGCTGTTATTGGCTGTGTAATATTGGTGATAGCGTGTGCCTTTTTCTTTTTAAAAGTTCCGCCTATTGTTGAAGAAGCGGTGGACGCCAATGGCTCACTACTGGTTATAGCTGATACAGAGGCCAAACCGCAAAGTTTAAAAGGATTATTTAAGCACCGCCATTTTGCATGGGCTATTTTGGCGCAGTTTTGTAATGTTGCTGCTCAAGCCGGCGTATGGGCATTATTTATAATTTATGGTGTTTCGATAATGCATCTCACCGGTGAGCGGGCCGCTTATTTTTTTGCTTTTAGTATGGTGTTAAAAACCAGTTCCAGGTTTTTAGGAGCATTTGTATTCCTCAGGTTTCTTAAGCCCAATCAATTCCTGGCTATTTTTGCGGCAGGCTGCATTATTATGTGCCTTATAACAGCACAAGCTTATGGCTGGGTATCTTTTATCGCGTTAATGATGATCAATTGTTTTATGGGTGTTATGTACCCAACTATATATAGCCTGGGGCTAAAAGATCTGGGCCCTTATAAACAGCAAGCTTCATCGTTTATAGTAATGGGCGTGGCGGGCGGCGCCGTATTTCCCTACCTAATGGGCCGAGTGGCCGATCATAACGTTGCCACGGCCTATTATCTGCCTGTTATTTGTTACGCGTTTATTTTTCTGTTCGCTGTTAAACTATCAAAGGTGAGAATAGGGCACCCTAAGCAGGCTTAATAGTAATCTGCATAATCCACCACTTTTTTACTGACCAGGCTTTTTCATTAGAATTTTGATATTAATATGTGCTAATCATTGCCATTTCAATGAAATTTAATGGATAATTTTTGGCATACCTCGTTTTTTGATTGATTTTGCAATTTTTTTAGCTTTTGTGCTTATTTATCTTTTTTGAGAGCCATTTTTCGGATATTTTGTCAGTAAATGTCAGTCTTGTCATGCTTATGACAAAATGACCGAAAATAAATTTTAATTTATTAAGCCTATGCAGAATGATTTTTAGAGACTGGTTTTTTAGTCCAAAAACTAAAAATGGGCAATTTTTTTGACCCAAAATTGATTTTTATGCCATTTTTTTGAGCTTTAGCACTCCAAAAACCTCATTTTTTCAATTTGTCAGTGATTTTTTCACTTATTTTCTGTTTTTTATTAAAAATAATTTTTTTGTAATTTATAAGTCGGCTTTTTATTGGTGACGATTTTAAAACACAACTAATATTTTAAGAACTTTTATGTTTTATAAATGAATTTTAAAATAAGTTGATTTCATAAATCGCAATTTTTCGTGATAAATACCTCCGAAAATTTATGGCATATTTTGTGACCAAGTCTGTGCAAAAGAATGCAATTTGTTCTCGCTCCTAACCTTAAATCAAACGATGAAAGGTATATCAGAAAGAATAATTGTTTTCTGAAAAAGAGCTTTAACAAAATTAAATTAACCCAAAAAAACAAAACCATGTTAGTAGTATTAGAAGTTGCCGTTTTATTAGCTGTTCTTATTGTACCTGTATCTTACCAAGCTAAAAAAGCGGTAAAATAATTAAGTACTTAAATAGTTAAAATAAAAAAAGGGATAGCAGGAGCTATCCCTTTTTTTATTTGCTGTCTATTCAATAATTTTTGCAATTATTATTTTTATTGATAGGTTTACATATTACCAATTTATACCAGAATAAGTTACCGCCTGAAATCTATATAATGCGAGTGGAGAATTATAGTGATACGGAATTGATCGTTCAGTTGCAAAAGGATGATATAAAAGCCTATAATCAGCTCTATTTTAAATATCATTCGGCAATTTACCGTAATATCTTCAAACTGGTAAAAGACGCTGAGGAAACAGAAAATATTTTACAGGAAGTGTTTATAGCTTTATGGATCAACAGGCTGAAGTTGGCTGCAGATAAACCTGTGGCTAACTGGTTATTTGTGGTAAGTTATAACAAATCATTAACCTATCTTAAAAAGGCGTTAAAAGCATCAATAACTTTTACAAAAATAGAAAGAGATTTTCCTGACGCAGATGAAATGGATGCTTTTTTAAAAGAGGCCAGGCTACAGCTAATTACCGAAGCTTGCTCAAGCCTTTCTCCTCAAAAACGCAAGGTATTTGATTTGTGCAAAATTCAGGGTAAAACTTATGAGGAAACCGCTCTTGAGCTTAATATATCTAAACATACGGTTAAGGAGTATTTATCAATGGCGGTTAAAAATGTAAAGGAATATGTTGACCAGCATCCTGATAATCACCTGGCGTGTATTTATTTGCTTGTAATTTTAAAGGTCATTACACATTAAATAAAAAAAATATTTATGCTACCCCCCCGTTTTATTCTTAGAGGGTATTAATGTTATAAGAATGAAGCAGGTATTGAAATAAAATGAAAGAGGAAAGAGAACAACTGGAGCAATTATTAAATAATGAGGAGCTCTCCTTAGCAGATAAGGAATGGTTATTAAATTATATTGATAATACTGACCAGGAAGAGTTAACAAATATGCTGAAAGCAGGGTTTGAAGCCGACTTAAATGATTCGGAACCCCTTAATGCGTTTGTTTCGCGCAAAATGCTGGTTAAAATTCATCAAAAACTTGATCTTAAAAAAGAGAGTGAGCGCGGTATTAAACAAATCTGGATCAGGATAGCAGCCGCGGCTTCAGTTATTGCCATATTAGGTTATGGGGCTTTTTTATATACTCATAAAAATAAAGCTGATAATATAGTTCAAAATCACCGCACGCATTTATTTAAAAACGATGTTGGCCCTGTAGCTGAAAGGGCTATACTGGCTTTGGGTGATGGCTCAAAACTAATGCTGGATAAAGTAAAAAATGGTACTGTTATTAATCAGGGTAAAACTAAAGTTGTTAAAACCGATGGTAAATTAGCGTACAATGCCGTTAAAAATAATGCGGAGACAGCATTTAATACACTTACTACCCCGCGGGGCGGCCATTATCGTGTTGAATTGCCGGATGGTACACAGGTATGGTTAAACGCGGCATCATCTATCCGTTACCCAACCGCGTTTACAGCTGACACGCGTACTGTTGAAATTACAGGCGAAGCCTATTTTGAAGTAACCAAAAACAAAAAGATGCCATTTATAGTAAAGGTTAACAGCACCGAAGTGCGTGTTTACGGTACTCACTTTAACGTAATGGCTTATAATGACGAAAAAGCGGTTAAAACTACATTACTGGAAGGTTCGGTAAAATGTATTAATGGAAAAACCAGTTGTATGCTTAAACCGGGCGAACAATCAGAGTTGGAGAAAGATGGACAATATAAAGTTTCAGCAAATGTAGATGTAAGCGATGCGGTAGCATGGAAAAACGGCCTGTTCCACTTTGAAAATGCCGATATAGAATCGGTGATGCGACAGATATCAAGAGCATATAACGTAGATATAATTTATAATAAAAAACCAACTGACCACTTTATTGAAGAAATACCCCTAAATTCACCGTTATCAGAAGTACTGAAAGTCCTGGAGTTAACAGGGAAGGTACATTTTGATATCCAGGGAAAACAAGTAATTGTAAGTCCCTGATCTTTATTAAGATACCGGAGAAAAATTGTTATTCATGAGGGTTGTTACTGCATTTATTATATTTATTTGCATTATTGCTGTAACCAATGCATTTGCCCAAACCGTAAGTTTTACCGAAACTAATGCTTCGCTCGATGTCATTATAAAGAAGATAGAAAAACAAACTGACTATCGTTTTGCTGGTACCACTGAACTTATAAAGGAGGCTGATAAGATAAGTGTGAATTTTAAAAACACACCCTTAAATCAGGCTTTGAAACAGCTATTCTTAAACCAGCCGCTTGATTATACACTTTACGGCAACCTGATCATTATTAAGGAGCGCGACAAGGATATCAATCTGGTTGAAAAGCAACCTGAGCTCTATCAGATAAATGGCACAGTAAGTGACGGAAACGGATCGCCATTACCCGGTGCTACTGTCTTTATAGCCAACTCTCAAAAAGCTATGCCCACTAATGAAGCGGGAAAGTTTGACTTAGAAGGGTTGGAGCCCGGTACTTATGAGTTGGTTGTTAAAATGCTTGGATTTAACATATATGATAAGCCTGTAACCATTCAAAAAAAACCTGTTGACCTAAGCATTAAATTGCAGGAAAATCCAATAGCTCTTAAAACAGTAGATATTGTAGCGCTTTCCAAATCCGACAGGGAAAAATACCTGAAACTTTTTATAAAACTGTTTATAGGCGAATCAGAAAACGCGGATAAATGTAAGTTGATAAACCCTGATGCCGTAAACCTTAACTATGATAAAACTGCCAATGTATTGGAAGCATCTTCTGATGGATTTCTGATCATTGAGAATAAAAGCCTTGGTTATGAAGTGCATTACCTGTTAAAAGAATTCAAGATGGATATGCCCAACCAGCTATTGTCCTACGATGGTTCTTTGTATTTTAAACCGTTAACAGGCAGCAAATCAAAATACGAGAAATGGCAAAAAAACAGGTTGCTGACCTATGAAGGTTCAATGTGGCATTTTTTTAAATCGGCGTTTAACAATACGTTAGTCAAAGACGGCTTTTTAATTTATAGGGTACCCGACGCTGACGCTGCAGAGAAAATTAAGAATACTGATTTTAAGAATATAGCGCCGCTTGATAACACCGACTCCCTGTTTATTAAGGTAAACAGAAGCTTTAAAATGTTTAATTTGGAGCCACTGAAAACGGATTCCTCCGAGCTTTACATTATTTATACTAAACGGGACGAACCTGCTAAATATATTGAATCGTCGGGCATACAAATTCCATTTAAGAATAAGACGGTACAATACGAAAAGAACCGTGCAGAACAATTACCTTTTAAAATCCCGGCTGACAAACGGCAAATAACTATTATTCACCCGGTTTTGGATAGTATACTGTTTGATAAAAACGGCAATATCAGCCCCGAGAAAGGCATATTGCCCCGGGGCTATTGGTCATGGGCGCGTATAGGCGATCTTTTCCCAGTTGATTTCAGTTCGCCAAGTGTTTATCAGCAAAATATTCCGCTGGTAAAGGAAATTAAAGCTTTTGTAAGCGATATCGATACTATTCGTACTCGGTTCCCGGTTGAAAAACTATACGTGCAGTTAGATAAACCTTATTATACATCGGGCGATACGCTGCATTTTAAATCGTATTTGCTTGATGCTGATTTTTTAACACCATCCAAACAAAGCGGTCTGTTATATGTGGAACTGGATAATAGTTATAATAGCGTAGTAAAACGCATCATGGTTCCATTGGCCTCGGGCATAAGTTGGGGAGATATCGCTTTAGACTCAAAAGATATTCCGGCGGGCAATTATACATTCAGGGCTTACACCAATTGGATGCGTAACTTCAAAGAGGAGTACATATTTAAAAAAGATATTTATATTACTTCTGCGGATAACAAAGCCACCCTGATAAAAACAGCTTTTGATTTAATAAATCAGGGTGATAAGGATAAAATTCAGGCGGGCATTAAGTTTAATGATCTGGATGGGAAACCTTTCAGCTCGAAAGATATGCAGTTGCATATAAGAGCAGGCAGTAAAACTTTACAGGCGGCTAAACTTACAACCGATATTAACGGCAATGCAACGGTAAATTTTGACCTGCCTGAAAAAACAGGTGTACGAAATTTGTTTTTACAGGTACAGCGTACCAATAAAGACCCGGATACAACAACTTTGAATATTCCGGTAACTATAAACCGGGCCGAAAATACCGATCTGCAATTTATGCCCGAAGGGGGTAACCTGGTTAACGAAATTCCTGCGAGGATAGGTTTTAAAGCTATAAGCGAAGATGGAAAGGGTGTAGCGGTAGCTGGTAAAATATATAATAGCAGCCAGCAGGAGGTAGCAGCGTTTAGATCTATCCATAATGGGATGGGGGAATTTGAGTTTACACCGCTCTCAGGCGAAGTTTATACAGCTAAACTTACGCTGCCTGAAAATATCAGCAAAACGTATACTCTCCCTTCGGTCAATTCAATAGGAACTATGTTACGAATAGATCAGGGCAGGGATTCGTTGGAACTTACCCTGCGTGTAAGCCCCGAATTGATCAGCGCCCCGGCTAACTATTATTTGATTGGCCAGGCAAGGGGGCTGGTTTGCTATGCTTCGTTGATCAGTTTTAACCAACCTGTAATAAAAAGGGCCATAGCTAAAAAATTGTTCCCTACCGGTATAACACGCTTTACATTGCTAAGCGCTGATAAACTGCCATTAAATGAACGGATAGTTTATATAGATAATGACGATAATCTGCAGGTGACAATTAGTTCGGAAAAAAACGGTTTTTCACAGAGAGACAGTATTGCTTTAGCTTTACAGGTAACTGATAAGGACGGGAAACCGATACAGGGAACTTTTTCGGCAGTGGTAACAGACGATAGCCAGGTAAAAATAGATAGCACAGAAAATAACATGTTAACCTCAATGTTACTTACTTATGACCTGAAAGGAAATGTAGAAGAACCGGGCTGGTATTTTGACGTTGACGACAATAGAGCCAATGCATCCGACCGTGTTACCGCCTTGGATGATCTATTGTTGACACAGGGGTGGACTGGATATGACTGGAAAACTATACTTGATCCGAAAATGCGACAAATACAATATCATGCCGAGCCCGAGTTTGTGGTACGCGGCAGGGTCATTAATGCAATGAACAGGCCTGTACCGAACGCAAGTGTAAGCCTGATCTCGACAAGGCCTTTGTTGAAAATAGATACAGTGACAGATAGGGAAGGTCGATTTGTATTTAAAGATTTGTTTATGGTTGACACAGCAGAATTTAGCTTAAAGGCGCGTAACAGGAATAATAATTTAACGATACAAATGGAAGACGAATTTATCCCGCCGGTGTTCTCTTCTTCCGACCCGGTAATGCCCTGGTATATAAATACGGACAGAACGTTACTTAATTACACTAAATCAAAAATCACTTTATTAAAAGCAAATCCTGATTATAATAAGAACGGACAACTTCAGGAAGTAATAGTAAAGGATAAAAAAATAATAAAGAACTCCAAAAATTTGAACGGACTCGGTGAAGCCGATCAGATACTTGACGAAAATGATATATCAAAAGCGGGTAATATAACATTAGGACAGTTGCTTCAAAAATATATAAAAGGTTTTGGGCCCAATAATTTGTTCGCATTGCGTAGTAATAACATAAATTGTACATTATTTGAGAAGCAAGCCAGGATAATAATTAATGGAATAGATATTACATCGATGGATCCTAACCAAAGCTCTACCTTTGTAAAAGATTGTTTAGATTATTATTCGGCACAGGATATTGCCGGAATTGAAGTGATGTATAATGAAAAACATACTCTGGCTTATAAAGTTAGATATGACGGAGGGAAAGCAAGCACCGGCAACCCGGCTTTTATAGTAGTTACCACCTTGTCGGGGAGAAATTTATTTACCAAACCGGTTCCGGGAGCTTACCTGTACAAACCTTTACCCTTTACCCTGCCTAAACAGTTTTATCGCCCCAGGTACACTGTTAAGAACAACACTGCTGCTATTGGTACTGATCTGCGCTCCACGATCCATTGGGAGCCAAATATGGTTACCGATACAGCCGGTAAGGCAACCATTTCATTCTTTAGTGCCGACCGCCCTGCAAACTATACTGTTGTTATTCAGGGTACCGACCTGAATGGGAACATTGGCTATAAGAGACAAAAATTATACTGGAAAGCGAAACCTGTTGCTGCAAAATAAGCAGATCGTCCCCCCCCCTTTTTTCTGATCAGGAGTATTTAAGCAGTAAACTATAAACATTTTCCGGTATAAAAATGAAAAGACCAGTCTTTATCTGCCTCGCATTCATATTGCTATCAGTCAGCGCCCATTCCCAGGTAACTTCAGGTTTGTTAAAGACGCTGACCTCGATAGCCGGCATTCGTGAGCGTCAGCCATTGGAAAAGCTATACCTTCAACTGGACAAACCCTACTACGCCTTAGGCGATACCCTGCGCTTCAAAGCCTACCTGGTAAACGGCGATTTTTTAAAACCCTCGAAGCGGAGCGGGTTGCTGTATGTAGAGCTGGACGATAACACGAACAAATGCATCAAAAGGATCATGACCCCGCTAAGCGCGGGCCTGAGCTGGGGCGACCTGGCCCTGACCGATAAAGACTTTCCCGAAGGGAGCTATACCCTGCGGGCCTATACCAACTGGATGCTGAACTTCGGGGAAGACTATGTATTTAAGAAAACGGTCAATATCTCGGCCCTGAGCGGCTCCACACTGGTAAAAGCCGACTTTAAGGCAGACAAGAACAAGATATCAGCCAGCCTCCGCTTTACAGGATTGGACAAGAACCCCCAGCGGCTGAAAGACATGCAGCTCTGGGTGATGAACGGCAGGCATACGCTGATCAGGGACAAAGCCTCCACCGGCATAGACGGGGCGATGGATGTAAACTTCGACCTGCCGGACAATACAGGCACCAAAGACCTTTCGATCCGCGCGCAGGAGATCCGCAAGGCGCCTGACCAGGCGCCGATGCTGGTGATCCCGGTCACGCTGAACCGGCCGGAGAACACGGACGTACAGTTCATGCCCGAAGGGGGCAGCCTGGTAGCCGGCATAAATACCAGGATAGGCTTTAAAGCCATCAGCGAAGACGGCAAAGCAACAGAAATAAGCGGCAGGATCATCAACAGCAAAGGCGAAGAACAAGCCACGATCAAAACGGCGCATAAAGGCATGGGCAGCTTTGAGCTGGTGCCAAAGGCAGGAGAAACCTATACCGCCAAAGTAAGCATCGGCAAAACCACCAAAGACTACCCGCTTCCCGCGGTAAGCCCCACGGGCACTACGCTGCGGATCAATCCCAAAGGGAAGGATTCATTAGAAATAACTATTACCACCACTCCAACCCTTACCACCGCCCCAACTACAACAACCCCCTACTACCTGATCGGTCAAACCCGCGGCATGATCTGCTATACCGCCACCATAACAGGCAGCACCTATAAAAAAACCATAGCCAAAGCGCTGTTCCCGACAGGCATCGCCCACTTTACCTTGCTGGGCAGCGCCAGCCAGGCATTGAACGAACGGATCGTGTATATAGACCGTAACAATAACCTGCAGATCACGATCACACCCAATCAAACCAGCTATACCACCAGGGACAGCATCGCCCTGCATATCCAGGTAAAAGACAATGCGGGCAAACCCGTATCGGGCCACTTCTCGCTGGCGGTAACGGATGACAGCCAGGTACGCACAGACAGCACAGGGAACAATATCATCAGCGACCTGCTGGTGACCTCGGACCTGAAAGGAACCGTAGAAGACCCGGGCTGGTATTTTGAGAAGAACACAGCAGACAGAACAGCCGCCATAGACAACCTGCTGCTGACGCAGGGCTGGGTAGGGTACGACTGGAAAGCCACCTTTGACCCCAATATCCAACCACCCAAATACCAGCCCGAGCCCGAGTTTATAGTACAGGGCAAAGTAACGAATGTGCTGAACAAGCCGGTAGAAAACTCGAACGTGGTGCTGTTCTCCAGGAAGCCCGAGCTGGTGAGAGAGACCATGACCGACAAGGAAGGCAAATTCCAGTTCAAGGGGCTGTTCTCGACAGATACAGCCGAGTTCAAGGTACAGGCCAGAAACAAAGGCGGAAAGAGCTTTAATGTAGGGATAGAGATGGATGGCTTTATGGCGCCGAAGTTCGAGGCAACCAATCAAACTATCCCCTGGTATGTGAACAGCGATACGGTATCATTAAGCAACTCCAGTACCAAAGCCAAACAGCAGCAGGCGCAGGCCGTATTAAGGGGCGAAGGACATCTGCTGACTGAAGTAAAGATCAACGAGAAGAAGATCGTCAAGCAATCGCATAACCTGAACGGACCGGGCGAGGCCGACCAGGTATTTGATGAGCAGGATATGCTCAAGGCGGGCAAGATGACGTTGGGGGATCTGTTAAAAGAAAAGGTGAAAGGGTTTAACGTAGGAATGTCCCCTCCGGTCAATTTGAAGATGGTACATCCTTCATCTAAGGGCGGTATAGGTAAGCCGTCAAGACTAAGCTATCGTGTTAACGATAAAGAAATGTGCCTGATATTCGATGGAATAGATGTAGACCATGTAGATATTTATGAGCCTGAGGAAGCCCCTATATATGGGGATAAAGGCCGGCTGCGGGCGCTTCAGAAATACCTTGATTTTTATACTGCCGAAGATATCAAGGGCATAGAAATAATGTTTAATACGCGTTATAACAGTTCGTATGGCAATCAGCTTTTGCCGACCGATGTACTTGCCGATCAAAAATATCCTATTGAAGCAGATTGGTCCTTTATAGAGATTACTACACGTGCAGGCAAAGGACCTTATATGCGTTCTACCGCAGGAACCTATCTTTACAAGCCGCTGCCGTTCACCATTCCCAAAGATTTTTACCGCCCGCGTTATACCGTTAAAAACGCTAATAGCGCCATAGGTACCGACCTTCGCTCCACCATTCATTGGGAGCCCCGTGTGGTTACCGATAAAGATGGTAAGGCAACGGTATCCTTCTTCAGCGCGGATAAGGCCGCCGGTTATACGGCAATTATAGAAGGATCAGACCTGAACGGCAGCTTTGGCTATAGCCGGCAAAAGATAAAAGTAACCAAAGCTATTGTTGCCAAATGAAAAAGCTACACCTAACCTTTATTTTGAGTTTATCCCTGTTACCAGGCTTTGCCCAAATAAACAGCGGGTTATTTAAAACCATATCGGCGATAGCCGGCATGCGCGACAGGTACCCGATAGAGAAAGTCTACCTGCAGTTAGATAAACCCTACTATGCTCTGGGGGATACCCTGCGCTTTAAAGCCTATTTATTAAACGGTGACTTTTTAAAGCCATCCATAAGAAGCGGGATGCTGTATGTAGAAATGGATGATGCTAATGGCAAGATGATCAAACGCATCATGGTGCCCCTCACACAAGGCATCGGCTGGGGTGATATGGCACTGGTGGATAAGAGTTTCCCCGAAGGCAGTTATACACTACGCGCCTATACCAACTGGATGCTAAATTTCGGCGAGGATTATGTGTTCAGGCAGAACCTCTACATTTCGGCATTAACTGGCTCAACACTGGTAAAGGCGAACTTTAAGTTGCAAAGCGGGGTAGAGAAAGATAAGGTAAATGCGAGTTTATTTTTGTTCGGTCTGGATAAATCGCCTTTCCGGCTGAAGGATATGCAGGTTGAAGTAACTAGTGGTAAGCATAGCCTGCTTAAGGATAAAATCATTACGGGTATTGATGGCAGCCTGAACCTGAGCTTTGATGCCGATAAAACAGCCATACATGACCTTTCCATCACCGCCCAGGAAATACGCAAAGCGCCCGATGAAACAGCCCCGCTGGTCATTCCGGTATTGCTGAACCGGCCAGAGAATACCGACGTACAGTACTTGCCCGAAGGAGGAAATCTGGTTAGCGGCATTACTGCAAAAGTTGGTTTTAAGGCGGTAAGCGAAGATGGTCGCGGATTGGATGTCAGTGGCAAGGTTTTTAACGGCAAGGGGCAGGAAGTGGCAAGCTTTACTTCCTCGCATAAAGGTATGGGCAGCTTTGAACTTACACCTGCTTTGGGGGAAACTTACATTGCCAAAGTTAATTTGCCCGGGGGAGTTGTTAAAACTTATCCTTTGCCCGCGGTAAACGGAACCGGCACAACAATGCGGATACTGCCCAAAGGCAAGGACTCCCTGGAAATAACCCTAAACGCAACACCCGATCTGGTGGCTGCAGCTGCCACTTCAACCTACTACCTATTCGGGGAAACCCGGGGGCTGGTATGTTATACGGCTGTGATTAGTTTTAAAGACGGTGTTGTCAGAAAGACTATTGGCAAGGGTTCCTTCCCGGCAGGGATAGCTCATTTTACATTATTTAACCAGGCTAATCAGCCTGTCAATGAGCGGATAGTGTATATAGCCCATAACGATAATTTGCGGATCACGGTTAATGCTGATAAAACCGCCTATGGCATCCGCGACAGCGTTGCCCTTGCCATTACGGTAAAAGATGCCCTGGGCAAACCGGTGCGTGGAAGTTTTTCGGTTGCTGTAACCGATGATTCACAGGTAAGGGTGGACAGTCTAGGCAATAACCTTATCAGTGATATGCTGCTTACTTCCGACCTGAAAGGGACTGTTGAGGACCCGGCCTGGTATTTTGCGGGCAATGGTACTGAACAGGCAGCGGCACTTGACAATTTATTATTAACACAAGGTTGGATAGGGTACGACTGGAAGGCGATATTTAACTCGGTGATAGCGCAGCCCCGGTTTCCGGCCGAATTGAAGTTTGTGGTAGAAGGCAGGGTAACCAACATATTTAATAAAGGTGTGGAGAAATCGGATGTGCTGCTTTTTTCGCAAAAACCCGAAATGGTGAAGCAAATCGTAACCGACAAGGACGGTAAGTTTGCCTTTAACGACCTGTTTCCCATTGATACGGCACAATTTAAGATCCAGGCGCATAACAAAAGCGGCAAAAGCTTTAATGTGGGTATTGAGATATTCAACCAGTTTAAGCCGCCTGTATTTTCAGCCAACGGATCGGTCATGCCCTGGTATGTTAATACGGATAGCTTATTGCTGAACAATTCGGCTATAAAGGCGCAGCAGCAGCAGGCCAGGGCAAACCTGTTGGGTGAAGGGCATACGCTCAAGGAGGTGGTCATCAATGGAAAGAAGTCTGTAAAAAACTCTAAAAACCTGAACGGGGCTGGTGAGGCCGACCAGATCATGGATGAACAGGATATGCTAAAAGCCGGCAAAATGACGCTGGGCGATATGCTGAAAGAAAAGGTGAGAGGGTTTAACATCGGAGAATTTCCCCGTTTGCCAAAACCGGATAAAAAGCCGCTTCCTCCAAGATTGAGCTACCGGGATAATGAAAAAGAAATACGCCTGATATTCGACGGGATAGATGTAGAGAAAATGGCACCTCAGATAGAAGGTGAGATGCGGGATGATAAAGACCGGCTGGAATATATAAAGCAATTCCTGGATTTTTATACCGCGGAAGATATAAAAGGCATAGAGGTGATGTTTAATTCGCAATATAACAGCTCATACGGAGCCAAGTTTTTAACAACCGAGCAAATGACCAGTCCTAAGTACCCGATAGAGATGGACTGGACGTTTGTAGAGATCACCACCCGTTCAGGTAAAGGGCCCATCATGAAAACAACACCGGGAACTTATCTGTATAAACCGCTCGCCTTTACTATGCCGAAAGAATTTTACCGGCCGAGGTATACTTATAGGAATAACGTGATCAATATGGGCACCGACCTGCGCTCCACCATACATTGGGCGCCGCAGGTAGTTACCGATGCAAACGGCAAGGCCGTGGTTTCTTTTTACAGCGCCGATAAGGCCGCCAGCTACACCGCGACGGTTGAAGGCACCGATTTAAAGGGCACATTTGGTTACGGACAGGGCAAAGTAGTAATAACACCAGCTTCGAACGGAGGTCAGGTAAACGGTGTGCCGCCAAAAATGCTTTCGGCAATTTCCGATATGTGGGAGCGATTTCCTATTGAAAAAGTATACTTGCAGTTAGACAAACCCTATTATTCGTCAGGCGATACGATCAGGTTTAAAGCCTACCTTGTGAATGGCGATTTTTTAAAACCCTCTACAAGAAGCGGCCTGCTGTATTTAGAGTTAGACGATGGGGCAAATATGATGGTTAAGCGGATTATGATTTCGTTAACCTCGGGCGTTGGCTGGGGTAATTTGCCTTTAGACGAAGAAATACGTGAAGGCAGCTATACACTAAGGGCTACAACCAAATGGATGCTCAACTTTGGTGAAGATTATATCTTTAAAAAAACCATATATGTGTCACCTGTAAATGCGGGGACAGCGTTGATAAGCGCCGGTTATAAACTGCAAAGCATCGCCAATAGAAACACGGTAAGCTCGGCCGTAAAGCTTACCAGTTTAACAGGCGACCCCATACGATTGAAAGCTATGCGCCTACAGATCCAATCAGGTTACAGGCTATTGTTTAATGATAAAATGAATACCGGCATGGATGGGCGGTTTCAATTTAATTTCAATATTCCGGATAAAACAGAAACCAATAATCTATACATCCGGATGCAAAACCTGGGCAAAGGAAACGATACGGCAACATTGATGGTACCAATAGTATTGAACCGGCCCGAAAAAACGGACGTACAGTTTATGCCCGAAGGGGGGCATATAGTAGCAGGCATAGCCACAAAAATAGGCTTTAAAGCAATAAGTGAAGATGGGAAAGGGATAGACATAAGCGGCAGAATAGTTAACAGCAAACAACAGGAAGTAGCAACATTCAAAGCTACCCATAAAGGCATGGGCAGCTTTGAGCTGACCCCGCAGGCAGGAGAAACCTATACAGCCAGGGTAGCATTAACAAACACCACAACCAAAGATTATCCGCTTCCGGCAATAAGCCTGGTGGGCACAACTCTGCGGGTAACATCCAAAGGAAAAGACTCACTGGAAATAACGGTAAAAGCAACACCAGGCGCAGCCATTTCTACTTATTATCTTGTTGGGCAAACCCGTGGAATGATCCATTATGGTAATCCCATCAATCTAAAAAACACATCGTTTAAAAAGGTAATTCCCAAAAGCCTTTTTCCTACCGGAATATCACATTTCACGTTATTTAACAATACAAACCAGCCATTAAATGAGCGTATAATATATGTTGATCATAATGATAATCTGCAGATCAGCCTTACTCCAACTAAAAAGGATTATGGTATAAGAGACAGCATTGCCGTAAATGTAATGGTGAAGGACGAAGATGGGAACCCTGTTCAGGGAAATTTCTCGCTGGCTGTAACGGATGCTTCTCAGGTGCATACAGACAGCACCAATAACATGGTCAGTAACCTGTTACTTACATCCGACCTTAAAGGAAATGTGGAAGAGCCCGGCTGGTATTTTTATCCCGATAGTTATCAGGATAAAACAACTACAACCTCTGCAACCAAAGCGGTAGCGCTCGACAACCTGCTGCTAACGCAGGGCTGGATAGGCTACGACTGGAAAGCGATATTTAACCCGGTAGTGCAGCAACCGGAACATTTGGCCGAAAAGGAGTTTGCTGTAAGCGGAAGCCTGACCAACGTTTTTAATAAACCGATAAAACAAACAAACGTGCGGTTATTGCAAAAAGACCCTTTATATATAAAGGACATATTAACAGATAATAACGGACGCTTTATTTTTAAAAGCAATAAGTTGCAGTTAACCGATTCGTCATTTTTTTTAATACAGGCCAAAAGTAAAAATGACCGTGATATAAACTTCAATATTGGAATCACCGTAGACCAGTTTGACCCGCCCATGTTCAGCTTTCCAAAAGAAAGACAATTTCCCTGGTTTTTTAATACAGATACAAGTCTGTTAAACAATGTAGGCATAAAAATGGCACAGCTAAAAGCCGAGGCTGATTACAGAGGAGAGGGCCGTATGCTGAAAGAAGTATCAATTAAAAGTACAAAACTTATTCCCGATTCGCATAACTTAAATGGCCCGGGCGGCTCAGATATGGCTATGGATGAAAAAGAGATGAATGCCGATAAAAACATGACCTTATTTGAGCTTTTACAACATAAATTTAAAGGAACCTTCCATAAAACAAAAGTAATCAGGCGTTATGGAGAGTCTTATAACAGTTATTATTTTGATTATGCGGGTTGTTGGACCGGTAAGCGTGGGGTTATACTTAGAATTGATGGTGTATTTGCGGGCACAGAAAGAATGATGGAGGGCGGACTTAAAGCATCTGATATTAAAGGAGTTGAATTAATGACCTCGTACAATTTAGGGTTACCATATGCATTGGCTGCAAGAATGCTTAATTATAATCCCGATTGCGTTTGTTTTTTAGAAATAACTACCTACTCCGATCACGGCGCTAATTTGATTCCTACGCCTGGTAGATATACTTATAGACCCATACCTGTAAGTCTACCAGAACAATTTTACCGCCCGCGATACACGGTTAAAAACAGCAGCATCGCTATGGGTACCGACCTGCGCTCCACCATTCATTGGGAGCCGAATGTGATTACTGATAAAGATGGCAAAGCAACCGTGTCATTTTTCAGCGCAGATATGCCTACGGATTATAACCTCATTCTAGAGGGGACTGATCTGAATGGCGGCTTTGGTTATGGGCGGCAAAAAATAAAAGTGGGTTTAAAAACAATATCGCCAAAGTGAAGATAGATAGCGGGTTTTCTCATTTCCTGGTAACTTAATTGGCCGTTACATCAGTTGTGAGCTATATTTGTTTTTATTCCCGCTTTTAATCAACACCAACAAAATAGCAGTTAATTGATATTTTCTTATTCAATATTAATTAATTATCACTTAATTCGTAGCTTTATCAGCTTTCAACAACCCGCTTGGGTAAGCCGTTGATCTGCAAAACCAATTTTAAACTTTTATATTCTTTACAAAACCTGATAACAATGATTAAAAGTATCTCACGATTAGTTACAACAGCTTCTTTATCAATAGCTGCCTTGTTTTTTTGCACCGTACCGGTTCTGGCCCAGAAAAAGGCCGCGACTGCCAAATCGGACAATTTAAAATATATTGACCCGCGTATAGGCAACGTTGGCGCTTTGTTGCAGCCCACACGCCCTACCGTACAATTACCCAACCAGGTAATGCGCATGTATCCCGAAAGGAATGATTATATCGACGACCAGATATCAAACTTTCCGTTATGTATAGTTTCGCACCGCTTAGGCGAGGTTTTTTCCATTAAACCATGGGATAAGGTATTATCACTTAACGACTGGCGCACCAAGCAAGCCTGGGACCATGAACTGGAAATAACACGTCCGTGGTATTATCAAACCTACCTGATCGACGATGAAATAACCGTTGATTATACTGCCGGTAAAAAAGCAGGTATATACCGGTTTGAGTTCCCGGCCAAAGCCGAGCATAAAACCCTGCTTTTCGGGCTGTTTAACAATGGAAATGCTTCTTACAAGTTTTCGGGTAAAGAGGTAACCGGCATGGAAACTTACCATGATAATATTAAAGTATATCTATATGGTGTATTTAGCGCCGAAGGCAAGCCCGGTGTAGTAAAAGACGGAAAACTAACTGATGAAAGCAGCATTGAAGGACGCAACATCCGCTCGTACGTTAGCTTTGCTCAAAGCTCATCTAACAAAATAGAGTTCAGGTATGCTATATCATACATTAGCGCTGAACAGGCTAAAAAGAATTTTAATGAAGAACTGCCGGGTAAAAAATTCGACGACCTTAAAAATGCAGGCGAAAAAGCTTGGGCCGATGTTGTTGGAAAGATCAATGTTGAAGGCGGTACCGAAGCACAACGCCGCTCATTCTATACTGCTTTTTACCGTTGTAACGAACGTATGGTTAATATTACCGAAGATGGCCAATATTATAGCGGTTTTGACAACAAGATACATACCATTACCAACAATCGCCCGTTTTATGTGGATGACTGGACATGGGATACTTACCTTGCGCTGCACCCATTACGTGCTATAGTAAACCCTAAGCTGGAAGGCGATATGGCTAATTCGTATGTGCTGCAATACCAGCAATCAGGATGGCTGCCAACTTTCCCTGTATTATTTGGCGATCATGCCTGTATGAATGGTTTTCACTCAACTACCATGTTGCTGGATGATTATCGTAAAGGCATTCGCAGTTTCGACGTAAATGCCGCTTTTGATGCGATGAAGAAAAATGCCACTGAGGCTACCATGCTGCCATGGCGCAATGGCCCTAAAGGTGTATTGGAAGATTTCTATTATGCAAAAGGTTATTATCCGGCTTTAAAAGTTGGCGAAAAGGAAACAGTAGCTGAGGTTAACTCGTTCGAGAAACGTCAGGCAGTAGCCGTAACCCTGGGAACTTGTTTTGACGATTGGTCATTGGGCCAGATGGCAAAAGAATTGGGTAAAAACGATGATTTCGAAAAATTTAATGCCCGATCAAAAAACTATAAGAATTTGTGGAAGGACGATATCAAAATGTTTAACCCTAAAGATGCTGATGGAAACTGGATCACTATCGACCCCAAGTTTGATGGTGGAGTTGGGGGTCGTGATTATTTTGATGAGAATAATGGCTGGACCTACTTATGGCAAGTACAACATGATATACCCGGCCTGACAAACTTATTTGGCAGTAAAGCTGCTATGCAGGCTAAGCTGGATCAATTATTCCGCGAGCCGCTGGGCAGAAGCAAATATGAGTTCTGGGCTAAATTCCCTGATGCAACCGGTTTGGTTGGCGAGTTTTCAATGGGTAATGAGCCAAGCTTCCATATCCCATACTTATACAATTACGCTGGCGCTCCATGGAAAACACAAGCCCATGTACGTTTATTGTTAGATCTTTGGTATAAAGACAACGTATTTGGTATCCCAGGCGATGAAGATGGCGGTGGTATGTCGGCTTTTGTGGTATTCTCATCAATGGGCTTTTATCCTATTACGCCGGGCAACCCTGTTTATACTATCGGCAGCCCGGTATTTAAAAAGGTAACTATTGATCTGCAAAACGGTAAACAATTTACTATGATAGCTAACAACTGTTCGGTAGTTAATAAATATATCCAAAGCGCCAAATTTAATGGCAAAACCATTAATACACCTATGTTTACCCATGCCGAATTAATGGCAGGTGGTAAGTTAGAATTAGAAATGGGCCCTAAACCAAATAAAAGCTGGGGATTGGACTAAATGAAATGGTTAACCGCCATTGTAATAATAATTATATTTAATGGCTGTGCTGTGCAAAAACACAGTACAGCCATTAAAAAATCTGATGAAACCAGCCCACAAATTAACACTACAGGGTTGGTAAAGAAACACAGTTTAACATCTTCGTTTACAAGCTATAAGGGTTTGGTTATGGCCGGTTACCAAGGCTGGTTCAATGCCGAAGGTGATGGTGCCGGGCGCGGATGGAACCATTACGAAGACTTTAATACGCAAAGGTTTTCACCGGGCTTTACAAATATTGATACGTGGCCTGATGTAAGTGAATACGAAAAAACCTACAAAACATCTTTTAAGCACGCGGATGGCAGCCCGGCTTATGTATTTAGCCCGTGGGATTATTCGAGCGTCGACCTGCATTTTAAATGGATGCAGCAATATGGTGTTGATGGGGTATTTATGCAGCGGTTTGCAGTTGGTCTTAAAAGCAAACTGAAGGCCGTAGCCAATGACAGGGTTTTAGATAATGCATTTAAAGCATCCGAAAAATATCACCGGGCCATAGCGGTGATGTATGATCTTTCGGGGATGAGCAATAGTGACGCATTAAAAATTATTGATGACTGGAAACATTTGATAGATAGCCTGAAAATTACAAACAGGGGCGATAAACAGACCTATCTTTACCATAACGGCAAACCATTGGTTGGCTTGTGGGGAGTGGGGTTTGATGACGCCAGACATGACTATCGTCGTTCAATAATCGAAAAGATTATGAACTTTTTGCAAAATGACCCGGTTTATGGAGGCTGTTCAATTCTTTTAGGCATACCTACGTTTTGGCGGGATTTTGGGAGAGATATGAGTGGCGATAAGCATTTTCATGAGGTATTTCGTAAAGCAGACATTATAAGCCCATGGTTTGTTGGCAGGTATAACGAAGCTACCTATCCCACATACCAAAAACGAATCAGAGACGATATCGCGTGGTGCAAGGAAAATAAAATTGACTATGTGCCTGTCGTTTATCCCGGTATGAGCGTACATAACATGCATATCAAAGACATGCCAGGCAATAGGGAGAAATCTTTTGGACAACAGATGCCGGGATATCAAATCGGTAGCACCTCTAATTTTACGTTTTCCCGGGACCAGGAAATCCCTGATCCGAGAATTGTTATGGATGCGATACCGCGTAATAGTGGTGATTTTTTTTGGCAACAGATACGTGGCGATTTTAATGTGGGAGCCGAAATGTTATACATAGCGATGTTTGATGAGATTGATGAGGGTACAGCAATATTAAAAATAGAAAAAAAACCACCGGTTGGAGCAAGTAGTTTTGTTAAACTTGATGATGACATACCCTCAGATTATTATTTATATCTCACAGGTTATGCAGCCAAAGTTTTAAAAGGCCAGGTACCAATGACGACAATTAAGCCCCCGCCACCCAGGAATTAATTGATAATATGAAAAAAACACAGTTATTAATCAAACCTATCGTGATCTCCGTCCTGAACTTGTTTGTAGTTATTACAACTACCAACGCGCAAGGTGTAAAGTTTAACCACGATATTTCTCCCGCCGAAGGAATTGTTAAACCTCAGGAAAAACCATACCGCGAGGAAATTTGCCTTAACGGAAAGTGGGATTTTCAGCCCGTAGTCATACCACAAGGATGGAAGGCTAATATGGGTATTGCTCCTGAACTTACTGCTCCCGAACCTGGTAAATGGGAAGAAACTAAAATAAAAATACCATCCCCGTGGAACGTGAATGGATGGGGCGGAGGAAGCAATGTTGGCAAGGGCACCAATCAACCTTATACCCCGTCGTCGGTTTATTACCCTAGCTATCCCAAAAGCTGGGAAAGCGTGCGAATGGGTTGGCTAAAACGCCAATTTAATGTTCCGGCCAAATGGGCCGGTAAACGCATTATGGTGCATTTTGAAGCCGTAATGGGCGATTTTGTAGTAATGGTAAACGGCCATAAAGCTGCCGAACACTTTGGCGATTATTTGCCGTTTGATGTGGATGTGACGGATTATATAAACGCCAACCAAAACAATGAGTTGCTGGTAGGGGTAAGGCACCGCAACCTGTTTAATAAAACCGATGCCAAATACCGTTATTTCCGTTCTACCTATCCGCCGGGATCAAATACCGATAATTTAGTAGGTATATGGCAGGATGTTTTTTTAATTGCCGTGCCGGAGGTGCGGGTAACAAACGTATTTGTTAAACCCTGGGTTGATAAGGACCTGTTGGAGTTTGATGTGCAGTTGATCAATCAAACAAAAAAAATACAAAAGGTGTCCCTCGCCGGTAATGTACAAGAATGGATAAACCAGTCAGGCAAAGATGTGATTGGCGCTCCCGAAATAAAATGGGCGCTGGGTAAAAAAAGCCTGATAAAGGTAAAAGCATTGCAAACAACTTTACAACCCGGCGAATCAAAAAAAATAACTATCAGTACAAAAGTTAAAAGACGGTTAAAATATTGGAATCCAACATCGCCGAACCTCTATACTGCGCTGTTAAGTATCAATAAACAACAACAGGTACTTGATACTAAAACCGAACGCTTTGGCTGGCGGCAATTTAAAATACATGGCACCGATTTTTATTTGAACGGCAGTAAAATACAATGCTTTGCCGATATACAACATCCATTTGGCGCTTATGTTGAGTCGCGCAGGTTTGCTTACGCCTGGTTTAAAATGATAAAAGATTTTGGCGGTAATGCGGTTCGCCTGCATGCGCAGCCGTGGCCTGCTACTTATTTAAGTTTGGCTGATGAAATGGGTTTAATGGTGTTGGATGAGGCCGCGCTTTTTGGCAGCTCACTTTCACTTAATTTTGGCGAGGATATAAGCTGGGAACGCACTGCCAAACATATTGACGACCTGGTTATGCGTGATCGTAATCACCCTGCGGTAGTAGGATGGAGCGCCGGTAATGAGTTGTTTGCCATATCAGCGTATAATAAACCAACACCCGATATTGCGGCAATATGGGAAGAAAAAAGCGTTGCCCTTGCCCGCCGCCCTGCCTTACTTGACCCCACACGCGATTTTATAACCGATGACGGCGACGAAGATATGCACGGTAAATTAGCCGTATGGAGCAAGCACTTCTCGCATGGACTAACGCTTGAACGCTTGCCAAAAGTGGTAACTAAACCGCTTGTAGTAGGCGAATCGGGCGCAACATATTATGGCAAACCAGCACAGCTAACTCAATTTGCCGGTGATAAAGCTTATGAAAATTATTATGGGCGTAACGAGGCATTAGCGGTTGATGTTTACCAAAATGTGGTAAAAATGGCTAAGCCGCTTTTGGCCTATTATTCACCATCCGAAGTAAGTTGGTTTGGTATTGAGCATATGAATTTAGGTTACAGCGATTATTCGCGCCTGCCAGATGAAAACGATGGCATATTTGCCGGAAAACCTTATGAAGAAGGCAAGCCGGGCTACCAGATAGAGCGAATACCTCCGTATGTAACTACATTTAATCCGGGATTGGATCCATCGTTGCCATTGTATAAGCCATTGCCGATGTTTGAGGCATTGAAAGCTGCCCTACACGGAGAACCAAGTAAATGGGACCACATGTTGGACACAGCGCGTCAACAAAAATTTGTTGCGCCCGAAGCTAAATTCAGCCGCGCTATTTTTATAGGTAAAACTGACGGCACTTTAGCTAAATTTTTTAATGAGATAGGCTTGAGTCTGGATGGCAATAAACAAACCGCCTCATTAATAATAATTGATGGCGACAACATTTCTGCAGATGAACTGGAACAGAATAAACCAGTTATCGACCGTGTAAAAAAGAATGGCGGGCTGGTATGGATACTGGTATCGGGTAATAACACGCCATCAAAAGCAGTGAATGGATTGCTGCCTGCAAGTTTAGAGTTAACCCCTTTTAAAACAACTGATCTTCAGGGTAATATTTCAAATGCAACCGGGAAACTTTTTGATGTCCGCGATCTCTATTTTTCAGAAATGAATGGTGATAAATATATCTTGAAACAAGCAATAACAGGCCCATTATTAAATAATGGTTCAACTGTATTAGAAGCCGGGAAAACGGACTGGAATCTGTTGTTGGGTTTTCCTGAAAATAAAAAATGTGCGCAAATTGTACTATATGAGCATCTGATAAAACCAAAAAACGCGGTAGTGCTTACTTTGCCATTCGGACAGGCAGGTTTAGGTGTGAGTTCAATTGATTATACTATCTTAAATCAAACAACACGGCAGTTTTGGCAAAAATTATGCTCGGCTATGGCAATACGCCTAACTGATAAAACTGCTGGTAACGATAACAATCCTAAAAAGCAGCATGACCTGTTAATGGATGGGCCTATGAATTAGCGTCACCCATTATATAGTCGGTTACTTAGGCGCTATCTTAATTTTTTGCTTTTGCGAACCTGCGTCGCCGTTTAGGTCCATGCCCTCAATGGTTAGTGTATAGCCGCCTGGTTTATCAGCACTGTAAAATGATAATGAGGCTTTTCCTGTCACATCGGTAGTAATATTTGGCCCCCAGAAAATAGTTGAGCGAAGATCTGTACCCAAACCCATGCTGCTGTTTCTTTGCATATACTGCGGGCTTGAAAACTTTTTAGGTAAAGTAAACGGAATAGGTTTATAAATATAAGTGCCCGACATTTTTTTCATGAATGGCCCTTGCCCGGTACGGGTGGTAATTTCTATGTACGCATATCTTTCGGATACTCCGGGTGATGCCTGTTCGCCAGGGAGGTATTGATTGATATAACTACCGGTATATTTTGGGTTATACATCACTTCAATGCCTGAAATTTCTTCAGCGGTAAAATAATCTATAAAATCGTCAACATATCTCTTCCAATCTTCACTTAATGAGTTGTATGCTGGTTTGGTACCACCCATCTGTCTTCGTTGGGTAATCCCTGTTTGAATATCAGGCGGATAGTAAAAATAATCAAGGTCCATACCATCAAATACAAAACGTGCTTCCTTATCATTTATCTTATAACTAATCCTGTATTGCGGGTCGTTACGGCTTGTTCTGCCCAAATTGTTTGGCGGATATTTAACCTGCCCCGTTGTAAACCCGTTCACTTTTTGCATAAGGAGTTGACGCAAGGTCATTTTACCGGCCTTATCCATATCCTCCAGGTTCAATACCTGGTCGGCCTCGCCCGGCCCGTTCAGATTTTTCGACCGGCTTACTATTTTTGTATCCCTAATTTCAACCTCCCTGAGTTGGCGGTTTCTTCTGTTGGGGGCATTTTCCTGTTTCCGGCGTGCCAGTTGCTCAATAGCATTGTTTATTAAAACCGTATCACTGTTTACATACCAGGGTGTTTGCCGTGCAATAACCGAAGTAAAAACAGGTGATTTGAATGTGTTTACTTCTATGCCGGTATTGCTGGTTTTGCCATGCTTATCTTTCGCCTGTATCAGGAATGCACCTGAGTCAACCGGAACAAATCCTTTAAAGATAAATTGCCCATTATCATCCGTTACCGCATCTAAAACCAACGCCGGTTTTTTTGATAACAGCATGACAATCGATTGAGGTACCGGTTTATTGAATACGTTGGTTACCTTGCCCTGGATGGCAAACTCGGGCTCGGCAGAATATGTCGGTAATTGGCCTTTAGGATCAAATATGTCTTTCCAGCTATTGCCTGCCGGGATTTGTGTAAGCAGCATGGCATCCAGCGCTAATGCATTTCCTGAAAAATAATAACCCGGATCTTCCACTTCATCTTTCAGGTCGGATGTCAATAATAAATAATTCAGCATATTGTTAGTTGTGCTGTCTGCTTTTAGTTGCCCATCATCAGTAACCGCAACAGAAAAAGTACCTCTTTGCGGTTTGCCGTCTTTATCGGTCACTAGCAGGTTTAACCCAACACTATCGCGTGTTGTGTAATTTGCTTTGTTTGGGCTGATATTAATTTTCAGGTTATCATTATGGTTAATATAAACCATGCGCTCATTTAATGATTGATGGGTTGTATTTAATAGCGTGAAGCGGCTTATGCCTGATGGAAACAGATCCTTCGCTATGGTTTTTTTAACAGTAGCATTATTAAAACTGATCAACGTAGCGTAGCATACCACACCCCTGGCCTGGCCAATAAGATAGTAAGGTGTTGTAGAGGTTGCAGAGGCTGTAAGAGTTATTGTTATTGAATCATTGCCTTTTGGAATTATTTTCAAAGTTGTGCCTGTTGGGTTGACAATAGGTAGCGGATAATTTTTATTTGCACCGCCCGGCAGGTTGATCCTGGCTACATAATTTTCGCCTGCCTGTGGGGTAAACTCAAACGAACCAATACCTTTATGGATAGATTTAAAGGTTGCTAATTGCTGCTGCTTACCGCTATAAATACTTCCCGAAATATCAATTCCTTTACCGTCTTCGCCGGTTGCTTTAAAGCCTATGAGTGAGGGCAAGCCCGCAACCATGCTGCCTCCTTCGGGGATAAATTTTATATCGATATTTTCAGGACGGTTTATCGTAACGGGTATCATCGCGCTGCGGCCCGATGTTCCGTTGCTTACTTCGGTAGCAATGATGTAAAGGCGCTTAACATCAGTTTTCTCCGGAACTGAGAAATTTATATCTGTTCTGCCATTAGCTTCTAAATTAACAACTGATTTGTAAAGTGTTCTCTTTTCGTCGGTAGCAACTAATTGTATATGGCCGGTTACAGGTTGCTTATTCAGGTTGGTAAACTGCAGGTTTGCTTGTAAATTATTATTCTCTAATTTAAAGCCGGTACTTACCAGCAATGATTGATCGGTAGCAGGCGAAATATAAAAGCTTTTTTTAAATATATAATCCTCGCCAAAATTACGGTTCCAATTGGTATAGGCCCTTAGTGTATAGGAGCCTTCTGGAAAATCCCTTTCATTAAGGGCAATATCGGCCCAGCCAATACCAGTTGCCAGCGGAACCATTATCCGTTTTACCGACTTATTATCAGTATTATCCAATTCAACATATAGTAGGCCGCTGCGCACCGATAATGTAAGAAAATCGGCATCAAGCAAATAAGCCCTTAAATGCATAACATCGCCCAATGAATAATAAGGTTTGTCAAATTGCAGGTACACCTTTTCAATAGGCATTTGCTTGCTTTTAGTAGCTATGGCTGAAATGGTGCTTTTTAACCCTGCATTATCAATTACCTGTGCTTTAACGGTAGTAAAACAAAAGCAAAAACTCAGCAATAAAAAAGAGCGGGGAACGGAATATTTATTATTCAGATACATTTTAATAACTATAACAGGTTAGTAATTAGCTTCGGTAGCAATTAGGGGTATGATACAAATGTATTAACGTTAAATTTTATTATTTGTTTAGTAACGCATTTGTTATTAAAAACTGGTGCTTGGGTGTTATTTAAGCTTATTAAGTTTGTATTATTGTGTTGTGTATACTTGCACTTGTATTAACCAATTAATAAAATTATCATCCTGAAACTTAAACAGCAATACGGTAATTAAATGTCATTGGTTATTGTGTTATGAAAAAACTAACTAAAAACATGAATCTGACAGTCAAAAATCACTTTGCCGGGTTAATGGTTCTGTTGCTATTATTAAGCCTGCAATTAAGCGCCAAAACTGTAAACGATCCTTTTACATCTTACCTTAATAGTGTACCAACGGTAAAACAGGTTATTAGTGAGGAAAATTCCGGCGAGGGCACGGCGGCTATAACGACGCGCAAATTCACTTTTAACTCGCGCAATAACATCAATGTGGTATATGCTATTATGGCTTTCCCCCAGCAAAAAGGCGTGTACCCTGCCATGATGGTATTGCATGGCGGCGGCAGCAAGGCCGAGGATGTTGCCCGTATTGTTCAGGAGTATGCATCGCGTGGGTATGTAGCTATTTGTTTTGATATGCCGGGTATTTGTAATAATGGTAGTGTACCCAACTCATCAGGACCGTGGAAACTGAAGCGCGGCCCTTTGGAGCCGCCCCGTTTTGATATTGCAAATGGTTTAGAAAATGCTACGTTGTTTGATGCCGGTGTAGCAGGTTTAGAAGCGTTTAATTATGTATGCGCACAAAAAAATGTAGATGTGAAAAATATAGGTATAACCGGGTTTTCATGGGGAGGTTATGCAACTACTTTCCTGTCGGGTATACTTGGTAAAAGGGTAAAAGCTGCTTACGCGGTATTTGGCTGCGGTTTTTATGAATTAGGTACCTATTGGGTAAAAATCATTGCTGACTTGCCCGATTCGGTAAGAACACCCTGGCTAAAATATTTTGATGCCGGTCGTCGCTCACCCGAAATAAAAGCCCCCTACTTCCTTGAGGCAACTTCTGACGATACCTATTACTGGCCCGAATCGGTAATGGCAACATTGAATACTATTCACGGAACCAAAAATCATGTTTGGGATACCAACTTTAACCATAAGCAGCAACCCGCCGGGCCAACCATGCAGAAACTGTATTTTGATTATTATCTGAAGGGTGTAGGCCAGCCATTTAGTTCAGCAAAAATAACGAAAGAAAAGGTTGAAGCTGACAGCAGCAAACAGATCACCATTAAATTGAATATCCCGAAGGGTGTAAACATTTCATCAGTTGTTTTATATTATAGTGAGCCAACCGCCAAATGGCAAACACGCGTTTGGGTGCCTATAACGGCGCAGTCAACAGCAACAGATAGCTATACGGCAACTATACCGGCCAGCCTGGTAAAAAAAGGGGTTAACTACTATGCTTATATAACCGATGACCGCACGGTATCAATAGCAAGCGATATGTATAATTCACATTACAGCCTGAAAGACCAGCCTGTACGTTTAGAAGATAAATAGATGATAAGATCAGTTTTAACATTCTTTGCAGCAACTGCATTCTATTCGGGTGTTTACGCCCAAAACGCGCCGGTTAAAGTGGCGTGTGTGGGTGCAAGTATTACGTATGGAGCATTCATACCCGACCGTGAACATAATTGCTATCCGGCGCAATTACAAAAAATGCTGGGCGACAAATACGCGGTAACTAACTATGGCGTAAATGGAACCACCATGCTGCGCAAAGGAGATTCCCCTTACTGGAAAACACGCCAATACCAGGCCGCTTTGGCCAGCAATCCGGATGTTGTTTTTATTGATCTCGGCGGGAATGACGCCAAACTCCAAAACCGCGTTCATGCCGATGAGTTTGAACAGGATTGTCACGACCTGGTACAATCGTTTAAACAATTACCCTCTCATCCGCGTGTGATATTAATGGAGGCCATGCCATCGTGGGTGAAGGATACCACCGGTATATGGGACCCTGCTATTGTTAAGATCATCAACCCCCATATACAAAATACGGCATATAAAGATGGTTTGGAGCTTATTGATATGCACTCGCCTTTTGCTGACCAGGAAGCAAATACGCCTGATAAGATACACCCCAATAAACAGGGGGCTGGCGTTATGGCGAAACTGATCTACGATAATATAGTACGGGAAAAGGATTTTGGATTTAACATTTTAAGCAAGATCAGCTTTCCGCAAAAACTGAGTTCGTTTTACGGTTATAAATGTGCCACGTTTATAATGAATGGTCGTGAATGCAAAGTAGTTGCTCCTAAATGGACAGCCGCCGGGCGCCCATGGATGTGGCGGGCCAGATTTTGGGGACATGAGCCACAAACCGATATAGCATTGCTGGAGCGTGGTTTTCACCTGGTTTATTTTGACGCCTCAGAACTATTGGGTAATGAAGAAGCGATAAAAGATTGGAACAGCTTCTACGACCTGTTAACCAAAGCGGGTTTAGACAAAAAAGCGGTAATGGAAGGAATGAGCAGGGGAGGTATATATGTGTTTAACTGGGCCGCGGTAAACCCCGATAAGGTAGCGGCTGTTTATGTGGATAATCCTTTGCTTAATACGTCATCATGGGCTTTGGGTATTATAAAAGCAGGCGGACCGAAGGATATGCTTGATCTGGTAGACGTTTTTAAGAAAGACTATAACCTAACAACCGAAAACGATATGAAGAACTTCAAAAACAATCCGGTTGATAAAGTAAAGCAAATTGTAAAAGGCAAATATCCCATACTGATATTATGTGCAGATGATGACGAGATCGTTAACCCTGCTAACAATACGTTGCTTTTTGAGAAAGAAATAAAGGAACTTAGCGGAAATATAACCGTAATACATAAGCCCGGGTTTAAACATCACCCGCATAGTTTGCCTAACCCAACGCCAATAGTCGATTTTTTATTAGCGGGTTCAGGGCAGAGCGTATTGTATCCTGGAAATTAAGATAACCTCAGTTAACCCAATATAATAATGATCCATCAAAAAAATTTAAAGAAAGGCATAGTAACCTTAATTCTTTTAAGCGTTACAGCTACTGTATTTGCGCAAAGCAATAATTTAAAGCTTTGGTATGATAAGCCAGCGGGCAAAGTTTGGGAACGAGCCATGCCTATTGGTAATGGTCGCCTTGCCGGAATGGTATATGGTAACCCTGAACGTGAAACCATACAACTAAATGAAGCCACGCTATGGAGTGGCGGCCCGAGCCGTAACGACAGTAAAAGCGCCCTGGCTGCGTTACCCGAAGTAAGGCGATTGATATTTGAAAATAAACGCCCTGAAGCAGCTGCCCTGGCCACTAAAGAAATTAAATCCGAACGCGATAACGGTATGTGCTACCAGCCGGTTGGCAACCTATACCTTAACTTCCCGGGTCACGAGCATTATGAAAACTATTACCGTGAACTGGATATTTCAAAGGCAGTGGCAACCACAACCTATGTTGTTAACGGCGTGACATATAAACGCGAGGTATTTGTATCAAATGCCGACCAGGTTATTGTGGTGCATTTATCAGCCAGTAAACCGGCGAGTTTAACTTTTTCAGCGGCTATGTTTAGTCCGCAAAAGTCAACTATCATAACAAAGGAGAAAAACGAGCTGGTATTATCGGGCGTTTCGGGTGATAAGGATGGTATAAAAGGACAGGATAAATTCCAGGCACTGGTAAAAGTTAAGCTGGATGGGGGCGAGGTTGCAGCATCAGATACTTCAGTTAATATAACCAACGCAAACGCGGCAACTATTTTTATATCTATAGCTACTAACTTTGTAAAATATGATGATATAAGTGCTGATGAATCATTACGCGCCAATACTTACCTGGATAAGGCATGGACAAAACCATACACGCAATTATTAAGCAACCATATTAACGCTTACCAAAAATTCTTTAACCGGGTTAAATTAGATTTGGGTACAAGTGATTCTGTTAAAAACAGCACCGACCGACGTATTGAGGGTTTTGCCAATGGCAACGACCCGCAATTGGTTGAGCTGTATTTTCAATTTGGCAGATATTTACTTATATCTTCCTCACAACCAAGCGGCCAGCCTGCTAACTTGCAAGGTATCTGGAACAAAGAAATGAACCCGCCATGGGGCAGTAAATATACCATCAACATAAATACCGAGATGAATTACTGGCCATCTGAAGAAACTAACCTGGCCGAAATGCACGAACCGCTGGTGCAAATGGTAAAAGATCTATCTGTAACCGGTCAGGGAACCGCGAAAACCATGTATGGTGTTGGCGGCTGGCTGGCACACCACAATACCGACCTATGGCGTATTACCGGCCCGGTTGATGGTATTTATTCGGGTTTATGGCCATCGGGTGGGGCATGGCTAAGCACCCAGCTTTGGGATAGGTATATGTACAATGGCGACAAAACTTATTTAAAATCGGTATACAGCGCATTAAGGGGCGCGGCACAATTTTACCTGGAGTTTTTAATTGAGGAGCCTGAACATAAATGGCTGGTGATATCACCCTCAGTATCGCCTGAAAATAACCCCAACGCTTATTTTGAAGAATATAAAGACAGGGCCGGCAAAACCCAGCGCAGAGGTTTAGCTATTGATTATGGTGTTACCATGGATAACCAATTGGTATTTGATACCTTCAGCGAAGTTATTAATGCCGCCAAAATTTTAAATTTAGATAAGGAATTTGTTGGGAAACTGGAAGCCGCGCGTAAACGCCTGCCGCCAATGCAAATTGGCCAGTACAGCCAGTTACAGGAATGGTTACATGACCTGGACAGCCCAAATGATCATAACCGCCATGTATCCAATTTATACGGTTTATACCCAAGTAACCAAATATCGCCTTACCGTACCCCTGAATTATTTGATGCCGCGCGTACATCACTTATTTACCGCACCGATGTTTCAACCGGGTGGTCTATGGGATGGAAAGTGAATTTATGGGCAAGATTGCTGGATGGTAACCACGCTTTTAAGCTTATTCAAAATCAATTAACACCGGTAGGTAAAAACAAAGGCAGCGCCAACAGCGGCGGCGGTACGTATCCAAATTTATTTGACGCGCACCCACCGTTTCAAATAGATGGTAACTTTGGTTGCGCGGCAGGTATCAGCGAAATGCTGATGCAAAGTGATGACGGTGCATTAAACCTGTTACCCGCTATACCCGATGCCTGGAAAGAGGGCAGCATTGCCGGTTTACGTGCCCGCGGAGGCTTCGAAATTGTAAACATGAAATGGAAGGATGGCAAACTAAGCGAAGTGAAAATTAAATCAACTTTAGGAGGTAATTGCCGCTTGCGTACAGGTAACGCTGTTAAATTGCAGGGTGGTTTATTGTCAAAAGCAAAAGGGATTAATCCAAACTTCTTTTATAAGAACGAAAAAACGGCTACCCCCATTATATCGGAAAAAGCAAAGCTGAACCCAACTGGTATAAAACCTACATTGCTGTATGATTTTGCTACGCAGGCAGGTAAGACCTATACATTGGTTGGGATTTAAAGAGCAATGTTAAATAACATACTAATCGGCGCATATTTAGCGTTTAAGGATTTTATTTTTGCCATCTAAACTCACAAATCGTATGAAAAAACTTATGCTCACCTTAACTATTTGTTTTGCAACAGTATACCTGTCTTCAGCTCAACTTTTACCCAGCTTTCAGTTCGGGCTTAAAGGCGGTGTAAATTTAACCAGTCTTTCAAAAAGCGGAACTTTTAACAGTAGTAACCAGGCCGGTTATTTGGGCGGAATATGGATGCGCTTCGGGGCTTTGGGTTTTAATTTTCAGCCTGAAGCTTACATAACAAGTAAAGATATAACGGTTGATGGCAGCCAGGCTAAATTTACCAGTCTGGATGTACCTTTATTAATCGGCGGAAAAGTAGGCGCGTTTGGTTTAGGTGCGCGGTTTTATACCGGGCCGGTAGTATCATTCGCAATTAATAAAGACCAAACTTTTGGCACCGCGGCAAGCAATATTGTTAAGCTTAATTATAAGGATCAGAATTATGCCTGGCAGGTTGGTGCAGGTGTGGATGTGAGAAAAATATCAGTCGATCTGCGCTATGAAGCGGGCTTAAGTAAACAGGATTATGGTTCAAATTCTACCCGAATTAACTTGTTTAATTTAAGTTTGGGATATAAACTTTTCTAAATAGCTATACAGTGAACGCGGCAGTTATCAATATTAATAATAACATACCTATCCCGAAAACTGTTATGTAACTTATTGTTAATCCTATCATTTTGGTTATAGTTCGTCCGCGGGGCCGGTTATAAACTACCCGAAGCGATCTGTACAGGTAATACATTATAATAAAGAAAGAACCAATACGGATAACATTACCCACATTGGTATCCCAGGAAACGGGCATAATAGCCTGAATTAATATAATAATACTTAAAAACAGGAATAAAAAGCAATGAAAATGGAAGGAATAGATAAGGTGTTCTACATAATATTTCTTGCTCTTCCAGAAGGTAAGCTTTAATAATAAGGCAAATAGCGGCAATAGCAGGAACATCATCTTGGGCGTATTATGCTGCACAGCTTCTTCAACAGCTTTTTTGCTGTCTACCCCATTCTTATCCCATGAAAAAGCTTTTTTATAGTAAAATCTTGTTAAAAGGCCGTCCCGTTTATTTGGGGGAAGTTTTTGCTGCCTGGTTAAATATTGATCATAATTGGCGTCATAAGTGTCGCCGGTAGTTATAAAATCGTCATTAACACCAGTATAAACCGTATCGATCTTATTACCCTTTTTTACGATTTTAAATTTATTGATCTTTGCCAGCTCGGCTTCCTTTTGTTGTGCTGATAAAAAAGTGTTCGTGTTTATCACGCTGTCTAATTTTACAATTTCCGTTTTGGTAAGCGGGTCGCTTTTGATCTGGACGATCTCGGTATGCGAATTAAACAAAAATAAAAAGTACACCAAACTAATAAATATATACATTTTAATCGGGTGAAGGTACCGCACCCTTTTACCGGCCATATACTCGTTGGTGAGCTTTCCGGGTTGAAATAATAAAGGTTTTAAGGTGTTAAAAAAATGCTGATCAAAATGAAAGTAATCACTCACAGCATGGTTTAGCATGTGACCAAAGTTTTCCTTTAATTGCAAATTCTCCTGACCGCATACATGGCAAAATTTACCCTGCAGCTCCGCGCCGCAGTTTAGGCAATCGTTTTCCTGGCGGTAATGTTTTTTCATCAGTTAATATTCCTTCGCCCTAAATTTAAGCAGAAAGTTTAATTGTGTAATTTTTAAGCATGTTGTATGGCGTGTTTAAGCGCCGCGTTGTGTTTATACCTGAATACAAAAGGAAATATCACAGCAATTACCAGGGCATATGCCGCAAACGTAAGCCAGATGCCATGCCAGTCTTTACTTTGATCGGGCAGGGTAAAAAACTTATCAATAATTACACCGCTTGCCAGGCTGCCAAATAACGCTCCAAACCCGTTTACCATCATCATAAATAATCCCTGAGCGCTGCCGCGTATATCCGGATCAGCCTGTGTTTCCACGAAAAGTGACCCCGATATATTAAAGAAATCAAACGCCATACCATATACTATACATGATAAAATGATCATCCATAAACCATCAGCAGGGTTGCCAAAAGCGAATAGCCCGAAACGAAGTACCCATGCCAGCATACTAAACAGCATTACATATTTAATACCGAATTTGCGCAGGAAGAAAGGGATTGTCAGGATAAAAAGTGTTTCCGACGCCTGTGATATCGACATAATAATAGCCGGATATTTTACGGCAACGGTATCTTTAAATATGGCAATTTTACTAAAGTCGCCTAAAAAAACATCGCCATAAGCGTTAGTGAGCTGTAAGGCGGCACCCAGTAACATAGAAAAACCGAAGAATATGGCAAATTTAGGTGTTTTGAACAGACTGAACGCTTTTAAGCCTAATACATCGGTTAATGATTTCTTCTCAGCCGTATTTAACAGCGGCGGACATTTAGGTAAGGTAAACGAATACAGACCCAGAGCCAATGCAACTGCAGAGGCAATATAAAACTGGTTTGGTGATGATTCATTATGGGTAAAGCTAACCGTCCATAAAGCAGCTATAAAGCCGATAGTGCCAAAAGTACGAATCGGTGGGTATACTTTTACAACATCTAACGGAACGTTTTTAAGGGCGGTGTAAGCAACGGTAATAGATAATGATAGGGTAGGCATATAGCAGATCATATTGGCCAGCATCACCCAAAAAAACAGGGTGGGGTCCTTAACCAGCGGTACACAAAATAAAACTATTGCCCCCAGGATGTGCAATACACCATATAATCGTTCCGCATTGATAAATTTATCAGCAATTATACCCGTAATTGCAGGCATAAAAATAGCCGATATACCCATCGTGGAGAAAATAGCCGAGAACTGTGTGGCTGAGCCCAAATGATTATCAAACCAGTAATGCCCAACAGTAAGCAGCCATGCTCCCCATACAAAAAATTGCATAAAGTTCATCAGTATTAAGCGAAACTTAATATTCATACAGTTCTGTTTTAAATGAAATTTATAGTCAATTAAATTAAAAAACTGAAAGTAATGAAATTTATGGGAAAATATAGAGAAAATAATAAAGCGTCATGGCAATGACGCGCTCGTAGTAGTTTATGATGCTTTTCTACGGTTCAGTTCATCACGTATCTTGGCAGCTTTTTCGTATGATTCTTCGGTGAGGGCTTCCTGAAGTTTGGTCTTTAACTCATCAGTGCTTAAGGTAGAAAATCCGGTACCTGATGTTACAGGCGTAACTTCTTCGGGTGTTTCGGTAATATTTTCCAGGTAAACAAAATCATTACCCTCAATCACTATTCCCGCGCTTGAAAGGATAAATTCGTAAGTAAAAATAGGGCAATCAAACCGTACAGCTATCGCAATGGCATCTGATGTACGGGCATCTATTTCCATTGTTTTTTTACCGTCAGAGCAGATCAGCTTTGAATAAAATATGCCATCAACCAGGTTATATATAATAACTTCCTGTACTATAATATGGTAAGCTTCGGCAAAGCTTTTAAACAGATCATGCGTGAGCGGCCTGCTTGGGGTCATCTTTTCTATTTCGATAGCTATGGCCTGAGCCTCAAAGCTGCCGATAATAATTGGCAGCCTGCGTCTCCCGCTAATTTCGCCTAAAACCAGCGCATACGCCCCGGATTGGGTTTGGCTGTATGACAAACCTACAATATCCAGTTTTATTTTCTTCATATTATTACCCATCACAACTACCCTTTATGCTAAGGCTTTATATTCTTTAATAGCTGCTATCAATTTTGGTACCACTTCAAACGCATCGCCAACTATGCCATAATCGGCCACTTTAAAAAACGGGGCCTCGGTATCTTTGTTAATTACTACAATCACTTTTGATGAGCTTACACCCGCCAAATGCTGTATGGCACCCGAAATTCCTATTGCAATATACAAATTTGGACTGATAGCTATACCTGTTTGCCCAACATGTTCGCTATGCGGCCGCCAGCCGGCATCTGATACCGGTTTTGAACAAGCTGTAGCCGCGCCCAGCGCATTGGCCAGTTCTTCTATCATTCCCCAGTTTTCGGGGCCCTTTAAGCCACGTCCGCCTGATACAACGATCTCGGCATCAGGCAAGGAAACTTTATCGGTTGAGCGTACGATCTCTTTTAATATCGCTTTAAAATCCGAATCTTTTGTTCGCACACTAAAATCTTCAACCTGTACAGGTTTGTTAGCTTCGATAATTTTATAAGAGTTGGGCGTTAATGCTATCACTTTATTTGCTGAAGTTAATTCAACAAACGCGAACGCCTTACCCGAAAACGCCGTTTTTTTAACAACGAATTTTCCACCGCTTATATCGGGTAATGATACCGCGCCGTCAACTACACCCGCATCCAGCTTTACACCAATACGTGGAGCTAAGCCACGCCCCGAAAAAGAATTGGATAATACTATAATATCCGCACTTTGTTTTTTTGCGGCTTCGGCAATTACAGCCGCGTAAGCCTGGTTAACAAAATTTTTCAGTTGGGCGTTGCTTACATTCAATATTTTTTCAGCGCCGTATTTGGCTAATGAATTAAATTCATCAGCGCTTACATCACCAATGGAAAGAGCTATAAGATTAGTATTATTCTGATCGGCAATTGCGCGGGCGTAGGATACTGCTTCAAAAGTTGATTTTTTGAATTTCCCGCCGGCATTTTCCGCATATATTAAAACTGACATAGTTTGTTTCTGATCGTTAGATTAAAAATAGGTTATATGATTTTTGCTTCGGTATGCAGCAACTCAACTAATTGAGCAACATTATCAGCCTGAACCAGCTTTACCTGCCCGCGTGGTGCCGGTGTTTCATAACTTATTATTTCTGAATTTGTTTTTACATCAACAGCTTCAATAATTGTTAAGGGTTTGGTGCGTGCCGACATAATGCCCCGCATGTTTGGTATTTTGGGTTCTGCTACACCTTCGGCAGCTCCGGCTATAAAAGGGAAGGGGATGGTTAATATTTCTTTGCCGCCCTCAATTTCGCGCTCTACGGTTGCGGTAGTGCCATTTATATCCAGCTTTTTAATAATGGAAACCGACGGCAGGTCCAACAACTCACCCAGCATCCCGGCAACTTTCGAACCGTTATAATCGATGGATTCGCGCCCTGTCAATATCAGATCAAACGGATTGGTTTTAATATATTGGGCTATTTGATAAGAAACGTACCAGGCATCATGTGGTTTGGCGTTAACGCGTACCGCGTCGGCAGCGCCAATAGCCAGCGCCTTGCGTATGGTAGGCTCCGTATTAGCTTCGCCTACATTTATTACTGTTACTGTACCTTTATCACCGTCTGTTAGTTCAATTGCACGTGCAAGTGCTATCTCATCATATGGATTGAGTATAAATTGCACACCATTAGTATTAAATTGGGTGTTGTTATCGGTAAAAGTTATTTTTGTCGTGGTATCGGGAACATTACTTATACATACCAGAATTCTCATATAATAGGTTTTTTACAAATTTAGATAAAAAAGATAGCGTTTAAAAATGGAGATAAGCAGATTGGATAAGTTACTGGAGTTTATAAAAAATGAACCGCATGATGAGTTTTTAAAATATGCACTGGCAACAGAGTATCTGCGTTTAAACCAGACAGATAAGGCGCTGGGCTATTACGAAGATCTGATCAATAACCACCCCAACTATTCGGGTACGTATTACCATTTAGGCAAACTATACGAAGCACTTGACCGTAAAGTAGACGCTATAAAAACTTACGAAAAAGGTATGGAGATCACAAAAGCAAAAAGAGATAACCATGCTTTTTCTGAATTACAGACAGTTTATCGCGAAGCGATAGGTTATGACGAGGACGATGATTATTAGGATGAAATAAATAAACTACATGTCATTTCGACCAACGAGAGAAATGACAATAGGAAAATAATTTTCTATTGAAAAAACGCCAATTTCTGTTCATGCGCGATGCCTTATTGTACACACTGAGTGCATTTGGCGGCCCGCAGGCACATATTGGTATTTTGCTGCGCGAGTTTGTGGAAAAACGCCGCTATGTTACAGAAGAGGAACTAATGGAGCTGAATGCATTGGCGCAGGTTTTACCCGGCCCCTCATCAACACAAACATTAATAGGTATTGCCTGGAAAGTTGGCGGCTTATGGCTGGCTATTATCACCTTTTTAATTTGGGTACTGCCATCGGCTACCATTATGTGCATGGCAGCTATCAGCTATAAAATGTTTGCCAGCCAGGCGCGTATTGCCGGTATGCTTCGTTTTATACAACCTATGGCGGTGGGTATTGTGGCCTATGCAACCTATACTTTTGCCTATAAATTTTTAAAAACAAAGGTTAGCAGCATGTTGGCTATAGGCTCGCTGATAGTTACCCTTATCTTGCAAAACCCTTATGCATTCCCCATTCTTATTTTATTGGGGGGAATCGTTTCATCGGCCCTTGAGGCGCCTCCGCAAGAAAGCGAGCTGCGGGTAAAACTGTTTGCGAATGTTAACCCTAACAAGGTGGCCTATTTCATGGGCATACTACTGGCCTTTGCTGCTTTGGGTGCTATAATTAACCGCACATCACCCTTTAGTTTACCCATACGTTTGTTTGAAAATTTTTATCGCAACGGTATCATGATATTTGGCGGAGGCCAGGTGCTGGTACCTTTAATGTATACAGAGTTTGTTGAAGTAAAGCATTATTTAAGCAGCTCTGAGTTTTTGTCGGGCTATGCGCTTCAGCAGGCATTGCCCGGGCCAACTTTTTCGTTCACTTCATTTTTGGGAGGTATAACTTTGGGTAATAAAGGCTATGGTATATACGGGCAAATTGCGGGCAGCGTCATAGCCATCATCGGCATTAACTTGCCGGGTTTTATACTCATCCTGTTTATTGTTCCGTTTTGGAATGATCTGAAAAAAATTGCCCGCATAAAAAACTCATTAAGTGGTATTAACGCGGTGGCAGTAGGCTTTATGGCGACAGCATTTATATTATTAACAAAACCCTTTGGCTTAAACTGGATGGCTTATTTAATTATGGCCTGTACGTTCCTGGTCTTAAAATTCACTAAAGTGAAAACACCTGTGGTTATTATTATTGGAGTGGTGTTGGGGTTGATTTTTTAACACCCTAACCCCCTAAAGGGGGAACGATAATGTAGTGCTTGCAAACTTGCAAACAAAAAAACTCCCCTTCAGGTGGCTGAGCTAAAACGGTGGCTCATCATCAATATCATCCATCCTTGATGGGCGGATAATAAAGTTGCTTGGCTTATCAAAATCCTGCGATGGGGTTAAGCCTGTAAAGGCATTAGGGGCGCTTTCAAAGCCACCGCCCTGGTCAAGATCGGTAAACTTAACATATTTGCCAACAAATTTCAACCTAACCCTGCCGGTTTCGCCGTTACGGTGCTTGGCTATGATAACCTCGCCCACGCCCTGGGTTGGGCTGCCGTCTTCATCCTGCTCCAGGCCATAATACTCGGGGCGATAGAGGAACAATACCATATCCGCATCCTGCTCAATTGACCCCGACTCCCGCAAATCCGAAAGCATAGGCCGTTTTGAACCACCGGGACGATTCTCAACCGCGCGGCTTAATTGCGACAGGGCAATTACCGGCACATTTAATTCTTTAGCAACAGATTTTAATGCTCTCGATATGCTGCCAATTTCCTGTTCACGGTTACCGCCTCCTTTACCATCGCCGCTCTTGCCCTGCATTAGTTGCAGGTAGTCAATAATGATGAGTTGTATATCATGTTGCGATTTTAAACGACGGCATTTAGCCCGGAACTCAAAAATGTTAAGGGCCGGGGTATCGTCGATAATTAAAGGGGCTTGTTCAAGTTTGCCAATTTTTGAGTGAATTTGCTGCCATTCCCATTCTTCCAGGGTGCCTTTACGTATTTTTTCCTGCTCAATTTCGGTTTCGCCTGATATTAAACGGTTAACCAATTGTACAGATGACATTTCGAGCGAGAACACTACCACAGGCTTATTAAAATCAACCGCGGCATTGCGGGCGCAGCTTAATACAAAAGCTGTTTTACCCATTGCGGGGCGGGCCGCTATAATAACCAGGTCGGATTTTTGCCAGCCCGAGGTCATGCGGTCCAGATCAGTAAAGCCTGATGCAACACCGGTAAGGCCGTCTTTTTTATCTTTTAGGGCCTCTATTTCCTTTAAGGTTTCATGCAACAGGTCATCCATACGGCGCGAGTCGCGGCGCAGATTATTTTGTGCTATATCGAATAGATTTTTTTCTGCTTTATCTAACAGGTCAAGCACATCAGTGGTGTCTTCATAAGCGCTGTTTATTACCTCGGTTGATATCCTGATCAGCTCGCGCTGTATAAATTTTTGTATGATGATACGTGAGTGAAACTCAATGTTGGCTGCCGATGCAACACGGTTGGTTAACTCGGTTATATAATAGGCGCCACCTATCATTTCCAGCTCGCCCTGCTGGCGCAATTGCGCGGTTACCGTTAATATATCAACAGGCGATGTTCTTTCAAACAATACCTGTATGGCACGAAATATTTTCTGGTGATTATCCCGGTAAAAAACATCAGGCTTTAATATATCAATAACTGATGAAAGCGCGTCTTTTTCCAGCATCAGCGCGCCCAAAACGGCCTCTTCAAGATCAGTTGCCTGCGGTGGCAATTTGCCTAAACCACTGTAAGGGGTAGGGTTGGTTATCCTGCTGCGTTTATCAGTACTGTTTGGCTTGTTGGCGGGGTTGTCATTCTCAAAAATCATACGTCCAAAAATATACTAAAAGTTTGCAGATTTACCTATCGTTTAAATCTTTTTATTGCATTTGCGTAAATGCCCAAATCATTAAAATTTTGGCATTTGTTATTAACAGCCGATTGTTAGGAAATATAAATTTTACCTATAAAACAGGCGTGAAAAAACCATTGTTAGTAAAATGATTTTGCTTATTATCTTAAAATTTATAATTGCAAAACAGCATTATCACCCGCCGACACAAAGTTAATTAATATGACTATTTTTACACCCTTAATTTAAGTATAAAAATGTATAATAACAACAGGGAAAGCCGCGAAAGTAACCAGGTAGTTTTTGGTATACGGGCGGTTATTGAAGCCATACGCGCGGGTAAGGAAATTGAGTCGCTTTATATCCAACGAGGTATTGGCGGCGGCCTGCTTGCTGAGCTTAAGGACCTGTTGAACGAATACCAAATAATAGCCCAGCAGGTTCCGGTTGAAAAACTGAACCGCATTACCATGAAGAACCACCAGGGGGTTATCGCTTTTATATCGCCTATTACTTATCAAAAGATAGAAGATATTATTCCGCAGATATTTGAAAAGGGCGAAGTTCCTTTAATATTGGTGCTTGATTCTATTACCGATGTGCGTAATATGGGCGCCATTGCCCGTACTGCCGAATGCAGCGGTGTACATGCTATTGTAGTGCCTACTAAAGGCTCGGCACAAATAAACCCTGATGCTATTAAAACATCGGCAGGGGCTTTATATACCATACCTGTTTGCCGCCATGATAATTTTATGCAAACCATTAAATTCTTACAGGAATCGGGCCTGCAACTGGTTTGCTGTACCGAAAAAACAAAAGAATATATCTATAAGCCCGATTATACCGCGCCTACGGCCATCATTATGGGATCAGAAGAGGATGGGGTGCGCAGCGAGATCATCCGTATTGCCGACCACCTGGCTAAAATACCCATGTATGGTGAGATAGAATCGTTGAATGTATCGGTGGCAACGGGGGTTATTTTGTACGAGGCGATAAGGCAAAGGTTAACCCCTAACCCCTGAAGGGGAGCTATGACGGTGAAATATTAATATGATAAGTGATCTGGACAATTTTTATCTGCAACATTCCGAACCTATAAATAGCACTTTACTTGCGTTAAGAACCATCATCTTAAAACAGGACGCAGCTATCACCACCGAATGGAAATACCGTATGCCGTTTTTCTGTTATAAAGGAAAAATGTTTTGCTATTTATGGGTACATAAAACCAATGGCCAGCCTTATATTGGTTTTGTCGAAGGGAAGCATTTGAATCATCCTGGGTTGATCATAGAGAAACGCGCAAGAATGAAAATAATGCTGTTTAATGCAAATGAAGATTTGCCGGTAGTTATAATTGAGGAATTGTTACAACGGGCCCTGGATTTGTATAGATCGGGACAAATAAAAATAGATTAACAGGCTTACACTTTTAGCGTATATCCACGTGCCTGCGTAACTGTATCATTGCAGCGATGATCAGGATACAAATAACTAAACTGGTTACCGTGGGTATCATAAAAACATACAGGAAATGGGTAATTGTAAAACCTATAAAGCATATTAAAATGGGCCAAAGCAAACTATAAACTACGCTCGGGTATTTTTCCGCTATACCTGAAAGTACCCAAAATATAATGGCAAAAACCACTAATACCAAAGCAGCATCCAGGCTTAAAGCTTCATAAAAATTGTCCCAGCTTCGCATGGATCCGTTGACGTTGAACTTATATTGTTCCATCTGCCGGATTACTTCTTTATCAACAGGATCAGTAGTTTGCTTGCGCGTAAGGTGCCCTGCGATATGGCCAAAAGCATAAAACAAAGTCACAAAAACAGTAACTCTGAGTAGTGTTTTAGATTTCATTTTTAATTGTTTTATGCTGTATTTAAAGTTTAAAGATTTGACAACTTTTAAAAAGTTGTCAAATCTGATTGAACGCTTATCTCCACGCACCCAATATAGCACCCATCAGTGTAAGGGAAACCATGCTGTAAAGCCCATTTATAAAAATATGGCGCCAGCTTTTCATCTCGAACAGGCTATGTGTGGCAATAGCGGCAAATGTCCAGATGCCTGCTAAAAAGCCTGCTGTGGCTCCCCAGCCGGTGGTAGTGGTTGGCGCGGCCAGAAAGGCAGCCAGGTTAGCCGAACTGATGAGTGAAAATAACGCGGCAAAGCCAAATGTTTTCCCCATGTGGCTGGTTTTGATCTCCTCCTGCGTTAGTTTACTATCTACCATCCAGGCAGTGCCAAATACTTTGGGATTATACCAAATTCCGCCGAGCATAAAAGACGATAATGCCGCTACAATAACCGCGGGCCAGTTAATTAATGAAAGGTTCATATCTGTTTGTTTTACCCCCTCCGCCCCCTAAAAGGGGACCTAAAGAAGAATGTTTATAATATTAAAGATAAATAAATTTAATATCGTAAAACAACTGATTTAGAATAAAAAGAGCGCCCCGATCATCGAAGCGCTTTAAGCTTTTTTAAAAATTCTCCCTTTAGGGGGCTGGGGGGGGGTTAAATATACTTTACCCCAAACTGCTGCTTCACATCGGCCACCACCTTTTTAACGTTTTGTTCCTGGTCGCGCGGGCAAATAAGGAGCGTGTTATTTGATTCCACCACAATATAATCATGCAGGCCTTGTAAAATAACCAGTTTTTCGTTGGGCACATTTACCATACAGTTTGACGAATCGTACATAATAACCTTATCAGCCGGAATTACCGCGTTACCCACATAATCTTTATCGGCTAATTCATAAATAGAGGCCCATGTACCCAGGTCAGACCATCCGAACTCCGAAGGCAGCACATATACATTATCAGCCTTTTCCATGATGCCGTAATCAATAGATATATTGGTGCATTGCATATAAGCCTGGTTAACATGCGTCCTTTCGCCATCAGTATTGTAATAAGGCCGTGCCTCGGCAAAAATATCATTCATCTCGGGCAGGTATTGGCTAAAAGCTTTAACAATAGCTTTTGCCGACCATACAAATATGCCCGCGTTCCATAAAAAGTCGCCGCTTTGGATAAATGTTTTCGCGATCTCCAAAGTAGGCTTTTCGGTAAAGGTTTTTACTTTATGAAAATCATTATTGATGGTTTTATCGGTAAACTGGATATATCCGTAACCCGTATCCGGCCTTGATGGCTTAATGCCTAATGTTATAAGGCAATTATTAGCTGTAGCCGTTTGTAATGATTTTTCAATAGTAGCCACAAAAGCCGCCTCATCCAATATCAGGTGATCTGAAGGCGCTACTACAATGGCGGCATCAGGGTTAATGCTTTCTATTTTAAAGCAGCCATAAGCCACGCAGGGCGCTGTATTGCGCATTACAGGCTCGGTCAGTATCTGCTGATCGGCCATGTCGGGCAATTGCTTTTTTACCAGCCCGGTATAATTTTCATTGGTAACTATATAAATGTTTTCTTTAGGGCATACTTTTAAAAAACGCTCGTAAGTATTTTGTATCAGGGTTTTACCTGTCCCCAGTATATCT